>OLFW01000017.1_pt1 | contig 172704 bp, 143 predicted proteins | sample 1605351 | NCBI WGS metagenome assembly OLFW01 (sample SAMEA3888918, study PRJEB22519) | human gut metagenome | biome: human gut; feature: human-associated habitat; material: faeces | place: Denmark | collected 2010 | reverse complement strand
GCATACTGCGGTGAATACGTTCCCGGGCCTTGTACACACCGCCCGTCACACCACGAAAGTTGGTAACACCCGAAGCCGGTGAGATAACCTTTTAGGAGTCAGCTGTCTAAGGTGGGGCCGATGATTGGGGTGAAGTCGTAACAAGGTAGCCGTTCGAGAACGAGCGGCTGGATCACCTCCTTTCTATGGAGAACCGAAGGAGCCTGAGGGCTTGCTTCTATTCTCGTCGACGCACATCTGTCAAAACAATATTTGGTTCTCAGGGCTCGTCCCTGAAGCATGAACCTTGAAAACTTCATAGAAGAGACAAAAAAAGTCTTATTCGATGTGATGATCGAATAAGCACCTCTGATCTAAATGCGAATTTAGAAACGAGTAACGAGAACTAGGAACACAGCAATGTGTCTTTAGTAATTGAGAACCGGGACCAAAGATATTTTATCTAAGGTTCACAAGCTTGCGAAGAGAAATTGGATGGATCCAAGGAACGGCGAGCATGGCGAGGGAGATAATACATCTGGTATATCGACCGAGCTACGCGGAGACGTGACGCAGGAGACGCCAATTTATCGAAGCAAGGAAGTCAAGCTACTAAGGGCATACGGTGGATGCCTAGGCACTAAGAGCCGATGAAGGACGTGGTAAGCTGCGAAAAGCTACGGGGAGCCGCAAGCAGGCTTTGATCCGCAGATGTCCGAATGGGGAAACCCACCATCCGTTATGGGATGGTATCCTACGGGAGGGGAACCCGGTGAACTGAAACATCTAAGTAGCCGGAGGAGGAGAAATCAAACGAGATGCCCACAGTAGCGGCGAGCGAAGAGGGCAGAGCCTAAACCAGAGAACTTCGGTTCTCTGGGGTTACGGACTGGCATAAACCGAGTCAGGCCTAGCCGAATCATCTGGAAAGATGAGCCACAGACCGTGATAGCCGGGTAGGCGAAAGGCAGAGCAAGGGGGCCAGTATCCAGAGTACCGCGAAGCACGAGGAATTTTGCGGGAAGTCGGGGGGACCACCCTCCAAGGCTAAACACTCCTTAGTGACCGATAGCGCATAGTACCGTGAGGGAAAGGTGAAAAGAACCGCGGGAGCGGAGTGAAATAGAACCTGAAACCGTATGTCTACAAGCAGTCGGAGCGCAAGCGACGGCGTGCCTATTGAAGAATGAGCCAACGAGTTACGGGCACCAGCGAGGTTAAGCAGGAAATGCGGAGCCGTAGGGAAACCGAGTCTGAACAGGGCGGATAGTTGGTGTTCGTAGACCCGAAACTGTAGTGATCTACCCATGATCAGGTTGAAGCACGGGTAAAATCGTGTGGAGGACCGAACCGGTGAGTGTTGAAAAACTTTCGGATGAATCGTGGGTAGCGGTGAAATTCCAATCGAACGCAGAGATAGCTGGTTCTCCTCGAAATAGCTTTAGGGCTAGCCTCAGGCAGTAAGCGTAGGCGGTAGAGCACTGATCGGGATAGGGACTGTAATGGTTACCGAACCCTGTCAAACTACGAATGGTTACGCTGCAGAGCCTGGGAGTCAGACTGTGAGAGATAAGTCCCATGGTCAAAAGGGAAACAGCCCAGACCATCAGCTAAGGTCCCCAATGCCATACTAAGTGGAAAAGGATGTGGGGTCTCATAAACAACCAGGATGTTGGCTCAGAAGCAGCCACCATTTAAAGAGTGCGTAATAGCTCACTGGTCGAGAGGCCCTGCGCCGAAGATTCCCGGGGCTAAAGTATGGAACCGAAGCTATGGATACATGCCTATGGCATGTGTGGTAGAGGAGCGTTCCCATCGGGCTGAAGTCGTTCTGGAAGGAACGGTGGACTGGTGGGAAGTGAGAATGTTGGCATGAGTAGCGAAAAGAATGGTGAGAATCCATTCCACCGAAAGCATAAGGATTCCTGAGCAACGATCGTCGTCTCAGGGTAAGTCGGGACCTAATCCGAGGCAAAGAGCGTAGGAGATGGACAACTGGTTGATATTCCAGTACCGGCAGTGATCGTTTGAACGATGGAGTGACGCAGGAAGGCAGGTCCGCACGAGATTGGTAGATCGTGTGCAAGCGCATAGGCTGGTCATCAGGCAAATCCGGTGACTGAGGCTGAGGCGTGATGCGGAGGGAACTTGTTCCCGAAGGGATTGAGCCTACGCTGCCGAGAAAAGCTTCTAGTGAGAAAGCTGCCGCCCGTACCGTAAACCGACACAGGTATGCGGGGAGAGAATCCTAAGGTGCGCGGGAGAACCCTCGTTAAGGAACTCGGCAAAATGTACCCGTAACTTCGGGATAAGGGTAGCCACAAAGGTGAAGGGACTTGCTCCTGGAGCCCGGTGTGGTCGCAGAGAAGAGGCCCAAGCGACTGTTAACCAGAAACACAGGTGCCTGCGAAAGAGAAATCTGATGTATAGGTGCTGACACCTGCCCAGTGCTGGAAGGTTAAAGAAGGATGTCCGGGTTCGACCCAAAGCATTCGACTGAAGCCCCAGTGAACGGCGGCCGTAACTATAACGGTCCTAAGGTAGCGAAATTCCTTGTCGGGTAAGTTCCGACCCGCACGAAAGGTGTAACGATTTGGGCACTGTCTCAACGAGGGACCCGGTGAAATTGAAATACCTGTGAAGATGCAGGTTACCCGCGACTGGACAGAAAGACCCCATGGAGCTTTACTGTAACCTAATATTGGGTTCTGATATTTGATGCACAGGATAGGTGGGAGGCTTGGAAGGCAGTCCTCTGGGATTGCCTGAGCCGCTGTTGGGATACCACCCTTCAACTATCGGGATTCTAACCGTGCGAGTAACGATCGCCGGGACAGTGTTAGGCGGGCAGTTTGACTGGGGCGGTCGCCTCCCAAAGTGTAACGGAGGCGCCCAAAGGTTCCCTCAGCGCGGACGGAAACCGCGCGGCGAGTGCAAAGGCAGAAGGGAGCTTGACTGCGAGCCAAACACGGCGAGCAGGTACGAAAGTAGGGCTTAGTGATCCGGTGGCATCCAAGTGGAAGGGCCATCGCTCAACGGATAAAAGCTACCCTGGGGATAACAGGCTAATCTCTCCCAAGAGTCCATATCGACGGGGAGGTTTGGCACCTCGATGTCGGCTCATCACATCCTGGGGCTGAAGTCGGTCCCAAGGGTTGGGCTGTTCGCCCATTAAAGTGGTACGTGAGCTGGGTTCAGAACGTCGTGAGACAGTTCGGTCCCTATCCATCGCGGGCGCAAGAGATTTGAAGGGGGCTGCTCCTAGTACGAGAGGACCGGAGTGGACGGACCGCTGGTGTACCAATTATCCCGCCAGGGGTATAGTTGGGTAGCTACGTCCGGAACGGATAAACGCTGAAAGCATCTAAGCGTGAAACCATCCTTAAGATGAGATCTCTCACAGCGTAAGCTGGTAAGACACCTGGAAGATTACCAGGTTGATAGGCAGGGTGTGGAAGCGTAGCAATACGTTAAGCTGACCTGTACTAATATGTCGAGGGCTTGACTTAAACCGAGTCTGGCAATAGACAAAAACGTCTCTTCATGAAGTTTTGAAGGCTCATGCCTTCAATTGAAAATCCGGTGGTGATAGCTAAGGGGATCCACCTGTTCCCATGCCGAACACAGTAGTTAAGCCCTTATACGCCGAAAGTACTCGAGTGGAAACGCTCCGGGAGGATAGGGAGCTGCCGGTTAAGCCAGAAAGAGCATCGCAGATGCGATGCTCTTTCTTTTTTGACAGAATGGTCCGTTATGCATTTTCTTACAGGAAGAGCCCGGCTCCCGGTCCTACGGGCAGACCCAACAGGATCCAAATGCCCATGAGGATGCTCCAGGAGATCAGGAAAGTGATGGAATAGGGGAGCATCATGGAGATCAGGGTTCCCAGTCCGGCATCTTCCTTGTACTTCTGCATGAATACCACAATCATGGCGAAATAGCTCATCAGCGGGGTGATGATGTTGGTGGAGGAATCGCCGATTCGATAGGCTACCTGGGTGAGTGCCGGAGACAGGCCCAGACGGTACATCATGGGAACGAAAATGGGTGCCATAATGGCCCATTTGGCAGAAGCAGAGCCCATGAACAGGTTCAGGAACGCGGAAAGGAAGATGAAGAGGATGATCAGGGGCAGACCGGTGAGCCCGGCAGCTTCCAGTGCATCTGCCCCTTTGAAGGAGACGATGATCCCCAGGTTGGTCTTCCCAAAGTACGCGATGAACTGAGAAGCGAAAAAGGCCAGGACCATGTATCCTCCCAGTGATTTCATAGCTGTGGTCATGGCGGTTACCAAATCATGGGAGGTCTTGATCTTTCCCACGATTTTCCCATACACCAGGCCGGGAATCAGGAACAGCAACAGGATGGCAGGAATCAGCCCGTTGTGCATGAAAGCCTTCAAAGTGTATTGGCCGGTGGCTTTTTCCAGGGTCTGGAATACGGCTTTGTCCGGGAACATCAGCAGCGCCATGAGGATTACGTATGCCAGCAGTGCCAGGGTGGCCCATTTCAGTCCTTTGTTTTCCAACGGGGTTACAGGCTGATTGTCCGGCTGATAGACGCCGGTGTACGTGCCCAGGTTCTTTTCCACGATCCGATCAGTGACAAAGGTCCCCACGATGGTGAGCAGGATGGTGGATGCTGCCAGGAAGTACCAGTTGCAGGTGGGGTCCAGGATCATGTCGATTCCGGCTGCGATCAGGGCCTGGTTGGTGATGCCGGTGAGAAGGGGATCCGTGGTGCCAATCAGCAGGTTGGCAGAGAAACCGCCGGAAACTCCGGCAAAGGCGGCTGCCATACCGGCCAGGGGATGGCGACCCGCCATGGCAAAAATCATGGCGCCGATGGGGACCACGATGACATAGCCTGCGTCCGAAGCGATATTGGACATGACACCGGCAAAAACCACAATGGGAGTCAGGAAACGGGGATTGGCGTTCATCAGCAGCTTCTTCAGGGACGTATTGAACAGACCGGACCATTCGGCCACGCCTACCCCCAGCATGGCAACCAGTACGGTGCCCAGGGGTGCAAAGCCTGTATAATTTTTGGTGGCAGAATCGAACATGTACCGGAGTCCGTCGGCATTCAGCAGGGATACCGCTTTTTTGGTGACTTCCGCTTTGGCCCGGGCGTCAAAATAGGTCACGGTCATGCCTTGTGATGCCGCCAGATGGGAGATCAGGATCACGATCAGGGAGAGGATGAAGAAAAGAATCGCCGGGTGGGGCAGCTTGTTGCCGATGATTTCCACGCCTTTCAGGAAACCTCCGATTTCCTGGGGATTTTTCTTCTTGATTTCTTGGGTCATGGATGGTGCCTCCTTTTGGTGATGGACTAGATGTGAATGGGACATGAATTGACGATAAACATAACAGACCGAATTCTATGACTATTGTAACAAAAAGGTAAAAGAAAAGATAGTCAAAAAACAAAATTGTCTGTTAATAAAAGACAATAATACAGAAGAATTAAAAAATTAAGTGGAAAATCAATTTCTGTTACTCTTTGTCTGGGTTTGTGCTATAATCATAGAAAAACATGCAGAATACCTGCGGAAAGGATGAAATACTATGGATGACAAAAATCCCAATAAGCAATCCAAACATATACGGATGTATTATATAGCGGCCATCCTGCTGATCCTGATCATCAATACGGTCATCAGTCCCATGTTCTTCCAGCCCAAGGTCCATGAAGTGAGTTACACCAATTTCCTGAGCATGGTGGATGAGGGCAAGGCCAAAAAAGTGGAAATCACCAAGGACAGGATCGCTCTGCTGTGCAATGACAGTGACAACAAAGAGCAGATCTACGTGACGGGCCGGGTGGATGATCCGGAGCTGGTGAGCCGTCTGGTGAAGGCCAAGGTGGAATTCTCCCAGGTGATTCCCAAGCAGGAATCGCCCATTGTCAGCTTCTTCAACAACTGGATCCTGCCCTTCCTGGTCTTTATGGTCATCGGGCAGCTGCTCATGCGGTATCTGGGCCCTAAAATCGGTGGCGGCAATATGATGAGCTTCGGCAAGAGCAATGCCAAGGTGTACATTGCCTCCCAGACCGGCGTCACCTTCAAGGATGTGGCCGGACAGGACGAAGCCAAGGAAGCTCTGCAGGAAATCGTCAACTACCTGCACAATCCTTCCAAATACAAGGCCATCGGTGCAGTCATGCCCAAAGGCGTTCTGCTGGTGGGACCTCCCGGGACTGGTAAGACCCTGCTGGCCAAAGCCGTAGCCGGGGAAGCCAAAGTCCCCTTCTTCTCCATTTCCGGTTCCGAGTTCATTGAAATGTTCGTGGGCATGGGGGCCGCCCGTGTCCGGGATCTGTTCAAGCAGGCCCAGGAAAAGGCCCCCTGCATCGTATTCATCGATGAAATCGATGCCATCGGGAAAAAAAGAGACAATGGTTCCTTTGGCAGTAACGACGAACGGGAACAGACCCTGAACCAGCTGCTGTCGGAAATGGATGGGTTCGACGGCAGTAAGGGCGTCATCATCCTGGCTGCCACCAACCGTCCGGAAGTGCTGGATAAAGCCCTGCTTCGCCCGGGCCGTTTTGATCGTCGGGTACCGGTAGAGCTGCCCGACCTCCAGGGCCGGGAAGCCATCCTGAAGGTCCATTCCCATGATGTGAAGATGGATCCTCATGTGGATTTCCATACCATTGCCCTGGCTACCAGTGGTGCCTCCGGTGCGGAGCTGGCCAACATCGTCAATGAAGCGGCCCTGCGGGCTGTGCGTATGGGCCGTAACGAAGTCATCCAGGAAGATCTGGAGGAAAGCGTGGAAGTGGTCATCGCCGGGGCCCAGCGGAAGGGCGCTGTGATTTCTCAGGAGGAAAAGAAAGTCATCGCCTATCACGAAATCGGTCATGCCCTGGTTGCCGCTTCCCAGAAGGATTCGGCACCGGTCCATAAGATCACCATCATCCCCCGTACGTCCGGAGCCCTGGGTTACACCATGCAGGTGGATACCCAGGAAAAGGTGCTCATGAGCAAGGAGGAACTGTATAACAAGATCGTGACCCTGACCGGTGGACGGTCTGCTGAAGAAGTGGTCTTCAATCTGGTGACCAGTGGTGCTTCCAATGATATCGAGCAGGCCACCAAACTGGCCCGGGCTATGATCACCCGGTTCGGCATGACGGACGAATTCGACATGGTGGCACTGGAAACAGTGAACAATGCGTACCTGAGCGGTGACACTTCCCTGTCCTGTGCGCCGGAAACTGCCGCCAAGATTGATGAGGCGGTGTTTGCTGTGGTGAAAAAGGCTCACAAACAGGCACGTGCCATCCTGGAAGCCCATAGGGATAAGATGGATGAGCTGGCCCAGTATCTGCTGAAGAAGGAAACCATCACCGGCGATGAATTTATGGCCATTCTCCATGGGACCATGAAGCAGGATGAACCGGAAACGGTGGAAACCACGGCAACCTCTGCGGAAGCGGAAAGTGCGACTCAGGCATAAAAATAACAGGGAGAGGAGCTGTGGAAAAGATCCATGGCTCCTTGCTTTTGCCGGCATCTGCTGGCTTCCATCGGTTATTGCCGGTGAAGGAGTGTGGAACGTCTTTTCACACTCCTTTTTTGATTTTTTGTCTTTTTATGGTATAATGAATATCCTACAAAGCTGTACATTTTCAAGAAATAGGATGAGAATTATGGAAACACGCACGAAACCCTGGAAACAGGGAAAAAGCATATTCGACTATATCAAGAGCAACCTGGATGCTGAGGGCTTCTTTACCAAAGAAAACCTGGAAGACAGGGCCATCGTAGCGGGGGATAACGAAGCTCTGCTGGAACCGGGGGCGGCGGACGCCTTCCTGGCCAGCAACAGCCAGGCGGAGGAGGCTGCCGGTTCCGTGGGTATCCAGATTTATCAGGTGCTGCAGGCCTATGCGGAAGATCCTACCCCGGAAAATGCTACCATGCTGTACATGGGGATATCTTCCACCCCCTGCATCCTCTATTATGAGAGCCTGGTGGATCAGCTTTCCGAGCAGCGGATTCCCCAGCCTCTGTGGGAACTGGCCCGGGAATGGCTTTATGAAGCTTCCAGCCGGGAAACGGTGAAACTGGCCATTGTGATCTGCGGGTTGTATATGCTGAACGAGCAGGATCTGGTGGTGAACTGGCAGCTGAAGAAAGATCTCCTGGTGCTGGCCCGCTGCGAAGAATTCACCAGTTTTGTGATCTATGCCCTGGAACTGTGCCACCAGCTGGACCAGAAGGACCTGTGGGATATGCTGCAGCACACCATGGGCTGGGGCAAGCTGTGCGCCATGCAGGCCTATCCGTTCGATAAACCGGAGGACCAGGCCTGGCTGGTGGTCCATGGCTGTGACCTGACCATCAATTATCCGGCAGTGTCCCTGCTGATTTTTTCCAAAGTGGATATTCCGGCACTGCTGAAGGAACCCCATCTGGAACATCCCATGTTCCAGGGCATCAGCCATCTGCTGCTGAACTATCTGGCATTTCTGCTGGGCTTCCAGCAGCTGGGTATCTCCGGGGAGGAAAAGCTGCCGGTGGTGGATCTGTTCGATCTTATGCAGAAGTTCCTGCGTCATGCCAGAGAGTACCATACGGACCTGATGGATGCGGCGGCTCTCATCAATATGGCAGAAGGTCTGCGGACCATGGTGGACGATGAATGCTGGGATTATCTGTCCATGAACCAGTGCCACCTTCTGATCAGTGACCTGGAATCCCTGGTATTTGCCACGGACTGGCTGCCACAGATCAAGGCCAATCTGCTGGAAAAAGACGGCCGGGTGAATCTGATCGTGGTCCATATGGCCTATGCCCTGGATCTGGATATCCACAGGGAATTGTGGGCACTGCTGAAGGCGGATCCCTCGCGGACGGAACTGTATGGGTTCCTGCTGGATACGGATGACAAACGCCGGTTCAATCGGGTGATGAAATTCGCCCGGGAACATGCGGATGAATATTTATCGGAAGAATACGTCATGGAGCCGCTGCTGGAAGCGCTCGGGGAGCATCCGGGGGAGGGAGAGGACCTGCTGGAAAAGGCCCTGACGTCCATCTATGACTCCTGCCGGAGTACGGCGCTGGGCGTACTGGATTCCTGGCCGGATAAGAACTGGTCGCCCCAGATGCGGCTGGCGCTGCTGAAGGCCCGGGAGATGAGCCAGCATCCGCTGTTGAAACTGCGGGTGGATGTACTGCTGAAGAAACGGACCATGGATTTCGCCAGTTTTCTGGATGTAATCCATGAACATCAAAAATAGGCGCTGTGAAAAAATCATCCACAGCGCCTTTATTTCGCTAGCGTCAGCTGGCTTCCATCGGCTAGAGACTAGTGACTAGTGACGGGGTGTGAAAAGCATTTTTTCACACCCCCTGTTTTTATGCGACAGTGATATAAAGGACTTCACAGCCAGGTGGAAGCAGCAGTCCTGCTTTTTCCGGCCCGGTGATCACATACAGGGTATCGGCTTTCAGCGGTTGGCCTTCCAGCAGTGCCCCCAGCAGCTGTTTTTCCGTCAGGAAGGGCACATAGACGAAACGATGGGCGGCGGGAGCCAGAAACTGGCTCTTTTTCAGCCGGGCATAGGTGGCGGTGAGGCCCTTCCGGGTCATTACGTTGAAATCGACGGCCTTGCCCACCGAATGGGTATGCCAGGCCCCATCGAAAAAGGCTTCCTCCAGAGGGCCCAAAGTGATCTGTCGATTCCCATCTTCCAGAAAAGTCAGCGTAAAACCGCCTTCCAGAGGGCAGATGATCCGGTTGTAATCCGGTAAAAGGGTGAAATCCGATTCCGGGTCGTCCACGGTGGCAGAACTGATCCGGATCTGGAAATCCCGTCGGGTATAGGAAGAACCTTCCGGAGCAATGTAAAATTCAGTGGTGGTCCCTCCGGACCAGCGGGTGGTCACGGCGTGGAAACGGGAAATGGCTTTTAGGGTCATCAGCAGCACCTCCATCGTGTATTAGCACAGTCTTTCTTTCAGTATAGTAGAAAAACGTACGTCCATAAAGTGTCAAAAAATAAAAATCTCGGAAAAAATTGATTTCAGACGTTTTTTAGGCGAAAAAATCATAATATAATAGCGACAGGGCAAGGAATTGCCTTTCAGCTAATCCAGTATACGATAATAGGACTATGGAGGTGCCCATTATGGCGAAAAAGTTGGTTGAATTTGTACCGAATTTCAGTGAAGGCCGGGATAAGGAAAAGGTTGAAAAGATCGTTGACGAAGCCCGCAAGATCAAAGGGCTGAAAATCCTGGATTACTCCAGCGATCCGGATCATAACCGTTCGGTGGTTACCATCATCGGTTCTCCTGAAGCGGTTACGGAAGCTGCCATCAACATGGCAAAAGTCGCCATCCAGCTGATCGACATGCGGACCCACCATGGTGCCCATCCCCGTTTTGGCGCTGTGGATGTGGTTCCCTTCACGCCTGTCATGGGTGTGACCATGGATGAATGTGTTGCTATTGCCAATGCAGTGGGTAAAGCCTATGGGGAAATGGGCATCCCCGTTTATCTGTATGAAGATGCCTGCACCAAGGAAGCCCGCCGGAACCTGGCTTCTGTCCGCAAAGGCCAGTACGAAGGCTTCTTTGAAAAGATCAAGGATCCGGAATGGAAACCTGATTACGGCCCGGCTGTCATGAACGAAAAATCCGGCTGCTCCGCTGTGGGTGCCCGGGTACCGCTGGTTGCCTTCAACGTGAACTTGGACTGCAGCGACAAGGCTGTGGCTGATGCCATCGCCCGGAAAGTCCGGAACATCGGCGGCGGCCTGCACTATGTCAAGGCCATGGGCGTGAAACTGGAAGAACGGAATCAGGTACAGGTTTCCATGAACCTGGTGAACTACGAAAAATCCGCCGTGTACCAGGCTTTCGAAATGATCAAGATGGAAGCCCGCCGGTACGGCGTCAATGTAGTGGGCAGTGAAGTCATCGGGACCGTTCCCATGAAGGCACTGCTGATGGCTGCAGAATACTATCTGCAGATCGAAAACTTCAACATGGACGAAATCCTGGAAAAACGCCTGCTGGAACTGGAAGAATAATTCCTTACCCAGAGAGAAGGAGGGACTTTGATGCTGAGTGACATCGAGATTGCGCAAAAGAACGTCATGGAACCCATCAGCAAAATCGCTGACAATCTGGGAATCCTGCCGGAAGAACTGGAACAATATGGCCATTATAAGGCCAAACTGTCTCTGGATGTACTGAAACGTCTGGAAAATAAACCCAATGGGAAACTGGTCCTGGTGACCGCCATTACCCCTACCCCTGCCGGGGAAGGAAAATCCACCACCAGCATCGGCCTGGCCGATGCCCTGCGGAAGATCGGCAAACACCCGGTGGTTGCCCTGCGGGAACCCTCTCTGGGCCCTGTGTTCGGAATCAAGGGCGGCGCTGCCGGCGGTGGCTATGCCCAGGTGGTGCCCATGGACGACATCAACCTGCATTTCACCGGTGATATGCATGCCATCACGGCTGTGAACAACCTGCTGTCCGCCATGATCGACAACCACATCCATCATGGCAACCAGCTGCGGCTCGATGCCCGTCAGATTACCTGGCGCCGGGTCCTGGATATGAACGACCGTGCCCTGCGGAAAGTGGTGGTGGGCCTGGGCGGCAAGGTCAACGGGTTCCCCCGGGAAGATGCGTTCACCATTACTGTAGCCTCTGAAATCATGGCCATCCTGTGCCTGGCCAAAGATCTGGAAGACCTGAAGGCCCGGTTCGGCCGGATCGTCATCGGCAGTGACCTGGACGGCAACCCGGTGTACGTGCACCAGCTGGGCTGCGAAGGAGCCATGGCCATGCTGATGAAGGATGCCATCAAACCGAACCTGGTCCAGACCCTGGAACATACCCCGGCCATCATCCACGGTGGTCCTTTTGCCAATATTGCCCACGGCTGCAATTCCATCCTGGCTACGAAGATGGCCCTGAAACTGGGCGATGTGGCCGTTACGGAAGCCGGCTTCGGGGCTGACCTGGGAGCTGAAAAGTTCATCGATATCAAATGCCATTACGCCGGACTGTATCCGGATGCGGTAGTGGTGGTTGCCACCATCCGTGCCCTGAAGATGCACGGCGGCGTTGCCAAAGCCGATCTGGGCAAGGAAAATGTCAAAGCTCTCAGTGACGGGTTCAGCAACCTGGCCAAACAGGTGGAGAATATGCGGAGCTACGGCCTGCCGGTGCTGGTGGCCATCAACAAGTTCGCTACGGATACGCCGGCTGAAATCGATATGCTGCTGCAGAAATGCGCCAGCTACGGTGTGGAAGTGGCCCTGAACGAAAGCTGGGAAAAGGGCGGCGAAGGTGGCCTGGATATGGCCCGCAAACTGGCCAGAATGCTGGAGGAACAGGCTCCCAGGAAAGTGGAACTGTACGATGTGCAAGATACCATCCCCAACAAGCTGAAGGCCATTGTGACCAAAATCTATGGCGGTGATGGTGTGACCTTTACGCCCAATGCGAAAAAACAGATCAAACAGCTGGAAGAATGGGGTCTGGATAAATTACCGGTGTGCGTGGCCAAGACCCAGTATTCCCTCAGCGATAACCCGGCTCTCCTGGGGGCTCCCAGCGGGTTCAAAATCAATGTACAGGATGTCCGTGTGTCCAACGGTGCCGGTTTCATCGTATGCCAGACCAGCAACATCATGGTGATGCCCGGTCTGCCCAAACATCCGGCCGCGCTCAACATGGATATCGACAACAACGGAAAGATTACTGGTTTGTTCTGATACAGGAGGGATACTCCCCATGGAATTGAAGAAACTCACGGTAGAAGGTTTTATCAACGAAACGGCCTCTTCTTCCCCGGCACCCGGGGGCGGCAGCATCGCTGCCTTGAATGCGGCTTCTTCCGCAGCCCTGATTGCCATGGTGGCTCAGCTGACCCTGGGCAAGGAAAAGTATGCCGCTGCCCAGGAAGAAATGCAGGAAGTGGCCGGGAAGGCGGGTGCCTTGAAAGATCAGTTCCTGGCTTTCATCGATGAGGATAGCAGTGCCTTCAACAAAATCATGGCTGCCTTCAAACTGCCCAAGGATACGGATGAGGCCAAAAAGGCCCGCAGTGCTGCCATCCAGGATGCCACTAAGGAAGCGGCTCTGGTTCCTTTCAAAGTGGGACAGAAGGCCAATGAGCTGTTTGCTCTGGCTGAAGCAGTGATCCTGCGGGGCAATCCCAATGCGGTGACCGACGGAGCGGTAGCTGCCATGAACGCCCGGGCCGCGGTACGGGGAGCGTTCCTGAATGTAAAGATCAATCTGGGCAGCATCAAAGATGCGCTGTTCGTGGAAGATCTGAAGAAACGGATGGCTGAAATCGAAGCCGATGTGGATGCCAGAGAACAGGCTCTGCTGGAAAAAGTAAAACTGTAACGCCAAGAAAAATCGGGACTGCTGTGATTCAGCAGCCCCGATTTTTTTATGGGACAATATGATATTTGCGCAGGCGATACTGCAGGTTCTGCCGCTGGAGGCCCAATTCTCTGGCACTTTGGGTGATGTTGCCCCGGTTCCGCTGCAGCGTTTCCTCCAGGATACCGATTTCGTAAGCGGCCATCCGTTCGGCCAGGGTCTGTTTTTTTACGGGAGTCGTGGGTGCCGGAGCAGGGACAGGGGAACGGAAGGCTTCCGGCAACAGGTCATCTGTCAGCTCATCCCCTTCAGAAAGGTTCATGGCATAATCCAATACATGGTACAGCTCCCGCACATTGCCCGGCCAGTTGTATTGCTGCAGCTTCCAGAGCGCCCGGGGAGAGATCCGGGTCAGGGGATAGGCATGCAGACGGGCCGCCCGGTCCAGGTAGGTGGAACACAGTAGCCCCAGATCATCGATCCGTTCCCGCAAAGGCGGAATTCGCAGCACGATGGTGGCCAGCCGGTAGAACAGATCTTCTCGCAAGGTCTTCTCCTGCAGCAGCTGGAAAGGTTCCTGGTTGCAGGTGGAAATCACCCGGATGTCAACTTCCCGTTCCCGGGTTTCCCCGACCCGGCGGAAGACCCCTTCCTGAAGCACACGAAGCAGTTTGGCCTGCATGGGCAGCGCCATGGAGTTCAGCTCATCCAGGAACAGGGTGCCTCCGTTGGCGGCTTCCAGAAGGCCTTTGTGGTTGGTGGCACCTGTGTAGGCACCGGCTACGGTTCCGAAGAGGATGCTTTCCACCAGGCTTTCCGGCATGGCTGCACAGTTCAGGACAACCAGTGGTTTGTGCCGGCGCCGGCTGAGACCGTGGATGCTCTGGGCCAGGATTTCCTTGCCCGTCCCGGTTTCTCCATAAATCAGGATGTTGCTTTCCTGGGGTGCCAGTTTCTGGATATTTTTCTTCAACTCCAGGATGGCTGAATCGGATCCGATAAAGTCATCCAGGGTATAAAGGCGTTTCTTTCTGACTTTGCCATTGGACAGCACCATATTCTGGGCCCGGTGCTGCATCTGTTCGATCAGCTGTTTCCTTTTTTCCAGCCGGAATACATCCTCTTCAAAATCGATGGCGGCAGTCAGCTTGTCCTCTTCAAATACCGGATGGGCCGTGTTGAATGTATAGTGTTCCTTGCCGTCCATGGTTTTGTAGCGGCACAGCCGGTTCCGGATTTCTTTGCGCTCCCGGATGCAGGAAAGGGTGGTGCTTTCTTCTGAAGTAATGTCTACAATCTTCAGCAATTCGCCACCTCGATAGAGCGTCTGATCCTGGATGCCCATGGTTTCCCGGGCTTTCCGGTTCAGATAGACGGCCTTTCCCAGGGGGGTGTAGATATAGACGCCGATTTCCAGCAGGTCCAGGGCCTTTTCCAGCAATTTTTGATAGGTGGTCATAATGCATCCCTTCTTTGCGCATAAAAATAATGCATCCGCATTAAAATTTTGCAGTCTCTTTCTTATTATGAGGGATTATTTGAAAGAAATCAAGAGCAACCTGATAAAAACAAGAGTATATTGTTGTAAATGATACATTGATAACGAGTATATTGTATACTTGATGGAATAGAGCTGAATTTTCCCATTATGGCACTGTTTTTGCTAAATATAAGGACAAAAGTACAACACTTGCGCAAAGACGCGAATGGGAGGGATTTTCGATGCAAGCAAAGACAGAAACCCAAAAGGGCATCCGGTGGGATGTGTTCATCCCCTGTTTTCTGGTCATCGGCGGGGCAGCCATCCTGGGGGTGGTGAACAATGCCTGGCTGACCAAGGTGACCCAGGCGATTTTCGGCTGGTCCCTGGAAACTTTCGGCTGGCTGTATCAGTGGGCAGCTCTGGGCACCCTGATTCTGATCACCCTGCTGGCCTTTTCTCCGGTGGGAAAGATCCGATTCGGCGGTCCGCAGGCAAAGGCAAAATTTTCTTTCGGCGCCTGGTTTGCCATGACTCTGACCGGCGGCATTGCTACCGGACTGATTACCTACGGGGTCAATGAACCGCTGATCTATTATGGCAGCATCTATGGGGAACTGAAAGAGACCGGTGTGGCTCCCTTCAGTGTAGAGGCATCGTTCTTCGCCATGGCCCGGTGCTTCTATAACTGGACTTTCATCCCTTATGCCATGTATGCCCTCAGCGGGGTCATCATCGCTTATATGTACTACAACCGGAAAAAGGAGCTGTCCGTGGCAGCTTCCCTGACGCCGCTGTTCGGGGAACGGGTGACCAAGGGGTTCTGGCGTTCCGCCATTGATACCCTGTCCGTTCTGGCCATTGCCCTGGGACTGGCGGCTTCTCTGGGCGCCGGTCTGGCCCTGGTGGGGACCGGACTGACCGCTGCCTATGGCATCAAGCAGGGGCCTGTGGTCTGGTTCATCCTGACGGCCATCATTACGGCAACCTTTACGGTGGCATCTGTCATGGGGATTGACAAGGGCATCAAATGGCTGGCCAATCTGACCACCAAGATCTTCTACGCGCTGCTGTTCCTGCTGATTGTCATCGGCCCCACGGTGTACATCCTGAACATCACCAATGTGGGGATGGGCTACTGGCTGGATCGTTTCTGGACCTGGGCCCTGGATCCCTACCTGGCGGAAGGCAAGGCTCTGGTTACCTGGTGGACCATGTATGACTGGGCCATCTGGATTGCGTATGCGCCCCTGATGGGTATTTTCTTTGCCATGATTGCCTACGGTCGGACCATCAAGCAGTTCCTGCTGATCAACTGGGTCCTGCCGGCTGTGTTCGGTCTGGTCTGGTTCTCTGTATGGGGTGGTACGGCTCTTCGCTGGCAGATGGATGGCCAGGTGGATATCGTTGCTGCCATTAAGTCGGGGGGAGCCGTAGCCGGTATCTGGACGTTCCTGCAGTCCATTCCCTTTGGCAATATTTTGATTCCGGTGATCATTGTTACTCTGATCGCGGCTTTTTCCACGACGGCAGATACCATGTCCACGACCATTGCGGCCCTGTGCACCAAGGGGGCCCGTCACGATGAAGAACCGGCCCTGTGGCAGAAAGTGATCTGGGGTGTTTCCATCGGTGCCATTGCCGCCATTATGGTAGCTTTCGGCGGCGGGGAACAGGGCGTCGACGGGGTGAAATTCCTGGCGGCCTGCGGCGGTTTCGTGGTCCTGGCCATTTTCCTGCTGCAGGTGGCGGCCGCCGTCAAAGTGTTCTTCCTGGAAAAGGAAACAAAGCAAGATATGGTAGAAAGTGAAGATCTCATTGAAGACCAGGAAGGAAAGTGATGGTATGAAACAGTCCCTTGTACTGGGTAAAAAAATTGATCTGGATGATTTCATGGCCGTTGTCCGGGGCCATGCCGTTGTGGAATTTTCTGCGGAATACAAGGAACGGGTCAACCGTTCCCGGTCTCTGGTGGAACGCTGGGTGGAGGAGGAAAAGGTGATGTACGGGGTCACCACCGGTTTCGGTGCCCTGTGTACCAGGGCCATCAGCAAAGAGGAAACGGCCAAACTTCAGGAAAACATCATCCTGTCCCATTCCGTTTCAGTGGGAGAACCGCTGCCGGAAGAGGCAGTGCGGGGGACCCTGCTGATGATGCTGCAGAATCTGGGCCAGGGATACAGCGGGGTGCGTCTGGAAGTCCTGGAACTGGTGCGGCAGCTGCTGAATCAAAATGTGATTCCCCGGGCTCCCCGGGATGGCAGTGTAGGATATCTGAGCCCGGAAGCCCATATGGCCCTGGTCCTGACGGGGCGGGGACAGGCCTGGTACCAGGGTGAACTGCTGCCTGGGGGCAGGGCTCTGGAAAAGGCTGGACTCCAGCCCATCCAGCTGGCGTCCAAAGAAGGACTGGCCCTGGTTTCCGGTACCACGTCTCCCACGGCACTGGCTTCCATTGGGCTGTACGACATGCTGCAGGCAGAAAAGACGGCGGATGTGGTGGGGGCCATGAGCCTGGAAATCCTGCAGGGTGTCATGGATGCCTTTGATCCCCGGGTCATGGCGGTGCGCCCCCATCCGGAACAGGGCAAGACGGCAGAAAATGTGCGGAACCTGCTGACCGGTTCCCAGGTCATCGAAGCAGCCCGGGGAAGCCGGGTGCAGGATGCCCTGTCCCTGCGCTGCATCCCCCAGCTCCATGGGGCAGCCCGGAAGACCCTGGAAGATGCCCGCAGGACCCTGGAAATCGAAATGAACTCCTGCTGCGACAACCCCATCCTCTGGCCGGAACCGGGCAACGAGGCGGAAATCTCCGCCTGCAATGCGGATTCCGCCTATGTAGGGATTGCCATGGACAGCGCCTGCCTGGCGGCCACCATGCTGGCCAAGATGTCGGAACGGCGGAACAACCGTCTCATTGACGAGAATCTGTCAGGGTATCCCTGGTTCCTGATCCAGAATCCGGGGCTGAATTCCGGGGTGATGATTCCTCAATATACCCAGGCAGGCCTGCTGAACCAGATGAGGATCCTGTGTACCTCATCGGTGATCGATAACACGCCCACCTGCGGAAATCAGGAAGATTATGTGGCCATGGGATACAATGCGGCCCTGAAGAGCCTTTCTGTTGTAGAAAAGCTGGAATACATCCTGGCCATCGAGCTGCTGTCCGTATACGAAGCACAGCCCTTTGTGGATGCGTCCCTCCAGCGGAGCCCGGCCAGCCGGAAGGTGCTGGAGGCTGTGGGCCGGGAAGTCCCGAAACTGGAAGAAGATTTCTATCTGTATCCCCACATCGAATACCTGCGCCAGTGCATCCATGATGGGAAGATCATGGCCTGGGCGGAACAGGGTATGGGCAGGAAACTGGTTTAAAATGATATTTTGCGTTCGGTTGGTTCCAGGTTCTCCAGGTGCCGGACAACGGATGGAAGGGTGCTGCGCAGGCGGCACCCTTTTTTCAGTCCATAAAACGTCCCCTGCTTTAGCCCAATACTTCAATAAAAAACATCAAAGTATACTGTATACAATAGAGAGAAAATTCAAAATCAAATTAAAACATCATGGTTTTTTGACTCTTTTCTGACATCTTTCAGATAGAATAAGGGCGTAAAAAGGCTGAGAGCGGCGCAGGCGCCTTCAGCCACGGAAAAGTGAATAAAGAAAAGGAGTGATCAACGTATGGAAATCTTAACCAACCCCATTGTCGTCTCGGTCATCGTCATGTCCGTGCTCTGCCTGCTGAAAATGAATGTGCTGTTTGCCATTCTGGCTGCGGCTATCGTGGCAGGTATCACCGGTGGATTGGCCATCGATAAGACCGTCAGCATCCTGATCGGCGGGATGGGTGGGAACTCGGAAACCGCACTGAGCTACATCCTGCTGGGGACCCTGGCCGTAGCCATCGGACAGTCCGGGCTGGCAGACATCGTCGCACGGAAAATCACCAAAGTGGTGGGAACGAAAAAAATTGCCTTTGTCTTTCTGATTGCCTTCGTTTCCTGCTTCTCCCAGAACCTGATCCCTGTCCACATCGCTTTCATCCCCATCCTGATTCCCCCGCTGCTGCTGGTGATGAACCACATGAAACTGGACCGGAGAGCCGTGGCCTGTGCACTGACCTTCGGACTGAAAGCCCCGTATGTTTCCCTGCCGGTAGGCTTCGGGCTGCTGTTCATAACCATCATCAAGGACCAGATGGTGGCCAACAACGTACAGGTTGCCATCAGTGACATCTCTTCTGTCATGTGGATCGGTGGTGCCTCCATGCTGGTGGGCCTGATCCTGGCCGTCATGTTCTACAGCCGGCCTCGTGAATATCAGGATCTGCCCATTATGGGCCAGGATGAACATGCTGACCAGACGGAAATGAATTCCGACTGCTGGAAGGCTCTGGCCGGCGCGGCTGTGGCCTTTGTGGCCCAGCTGTACTTCAAATCCCTGCCCATCGGGGCCATGTGCGGCCTGCTGGTCCTGCTGCTCACCGGCAGCATCAAATGGAACAAGATGGACAACGTGGTCAATGATGGCGTCAAGATGATGGGCTTCATCGCCTTCGTCATGCTGGTAGCTGCCGGCTATGCCAATGTGCTCCGGGAAACCCACTCTGTGGAATCCCTGGTCATGGCAACCACTTCTGTCATCAACACCAAGTTCGGCGGTGCCTTCCTGATGCTGGCCGTTGGCCTGCTGATCACCATGGGCATCGGGACTTCCTTCGGGACCATCCCTGTGGTGGCATCCATCTACATCCCCATGGGCCTGAAACTGGGCTTCGGGATCCCTGCCATCATCCTGCTGATCGGTGTGGCAGCGGCTCTGGGCGACGCCGGTTCTCCGGCCTCCGACTCCACGCTGGGACCCACTTCCGGGCTCAATGCGGACGGGCAGCATAATCACATCTGGGATACCTGCGTACCCACCTTCATCTTCTTCGATATCCCGCTGTTCATCGGCGGCCTGATCGGTGCCCTGATCCTGGGCTAACAGAATAACCAAAAAAAGGGGCTGCCAGGCGGCCCCTTTCCATGAACGATCAAAATGCAAGTTCAATATAAGGAGGATGCCATTATGTTACTGAAAGATGTCAAAGCCATTAAAGAAGTTGTCCTGACCGGGAATGACCTGACTCTGGAACAATTGATCGCCGTCAGCCGGTATGGTGCCAAATTGTCCTTTGATCCGGATGCAGTTGCCCGCATCAAAGCCTCCCGTGCCCTGATCGATGATATCGTCAACAGTGACCGGGTGGTCTACGGTGTGACCACCGGATTCGGCTCCCTGTGCCGTGTACATATTTCCAAAGAAGACTGCGCCCAACTCCAGGAAAACCTGATCCGGACTCATTCCTGTGGCTATGGCAAACCTCTCAGCAAAGAAGTGACACGGGCGGCCATGACCATCCGGGCCAACGCACTGGTCAAGGGGTATTCCGGAATCCGTCTTTCCACCCTGCAGACCCTGGTGGATATGATCAACAAAGGCGTCCATCCCTACATCCCTGAAAAAGGGTCCCTGGGGGCTTCCGGCGACCTGGCTCCGCTGGCCCATATGGTCCTGCCCATGCTGGGGCTGGGTGATGCCGAATACCAGGGGACGGTGATGCCTGGTAAGGAAGCCATGGAAAAGGCGGGTATCCCCATCATCCATCTGGAAGCCAAGGAAGGGCTGGCCCTGATCAACGGCACGCCGATCCTGACGGCCATGGGCGTGTTCGCTCTGTGGGAAGGCATGAGCCTGCTGAAACAGAGCGATATCGCCGCCGCCCTCTCCATTGAAGCACAGCGGGGGATCATTGATGCCTTCGATGAACGGCTCCACGTGATCCGTCCCCACAGAGGCCAGTTGGATACGGCCTACAACCTGCGCAGCCTGCTGAATGGCAGCACCTATGTAACCCATCAGGGCCAGCTGAAGGTACAGGACGCCTATTGCCTGCGTTGCGTGCCCCAGATCCACGGTGCCAGCAAGGATGCCCTGGGCTTCGTGAAAGACAAAGTGGACATCGAAATCAACGCAGCTACGGATAACCCCATCGTGCTGCCGGATGGCGACGTGATCTCCGGTGGGAACTTCCACGGCGAACCCATGGCCCTGCCTTTCGACTTCCTGGGCATCGGGATCTCGGAAATCGCCAATGTATCCGAACGGCGCCTGGAACGGCTGATCAACAATTCCCTCAGTGGATTCCCGTCCTTCCTGGTGAAACATTCCGGCCTGAATTCCGGTTTCATGATCACCCAATATGCTGCTGCCGCACTGGTCAGCGAAAACAAAGTCCTGGCTCATCCTGCCTCTGTTGACTCCATCCCTTCCTGCGAAAACCAGGAAGATCTGGTCAGCATGGGCGCCCATGCGGCACGGAAAGCCGGAGAAATCGCTTTCAACGCCCGCCGGGTGGTGGCAACGGAAATCCTGGCCGCCTGCCAGGCCATCGATCTGCGGGAAGGCGAAGGGTTCAAACTGGGTGCCGGTACCCAGGCTGCCTATGACGCCGTACGGAAAACCAATGATTTCATCGCCTATGATAAAGACATCGAGATGTTCAAAGAACTGGAAAAAATCACCGATCTGGTCCAGAGTGGCGGCATCCTGGATGCGGTAGAAGACAAAGTCGACCTGAAATTCTTCTAAACCAGCAACTCCTTATCACCATCCCTTTACTCCGGAGCTGTGGACTGTGCGTCCACAGCTCTTTCCTTTTGCCCGGTTTGCCGGAAGCTGTTTTGATTCTCTTTTGACGGAATCGAGTGAAAACGTCCAGAGAATGGACGGAAAAAGACAGAATTTTTTCCAAGAAAAGAGCTCCATTTGGACGTTTTTCCGATGAAGTTTCCGTACAATAAAGGCGTAATCAGAAAGGAAAACACGTTTCCTCTAGAAACTTGCTGAAAAGGAGTGGTTCAATATGAAAAATGAAGACATCGGAAAAGCCATGACCATCAAACTGGAGTTCCCCAACGGACTGCCGAAACCGAAACCGTTTCAGGAAGGCATTCGCCGGGCTCCGGATCGTGGCTTCCGTCTGACGCCTGCCCAGACTGAAATCGCTCTGAAGAACGCTCTGCGGTACATCCCTGAAGAATACCATGAAGAACTGATCCCGGAATTCCTGGAAGAGCTGACCACCCGGGGCCGGATCTATGGCTATCGGTTCCGTCCGGAAGGCCGGATCTACGGGAAACCCATTGATGAATACAAAGGGAAATGCACCGAAGGCAAGGCCTTCCAGGTGATGATCGACAACAACCTGGACTTCGAAGTGGCCCTGTATCCATACGAACTGGTCACCTACGGTGAAACCGGCAGTGTATGCCACGACTGGATGCAATACCTGCTGATCAAGAAATACCTGGAAAACATCACACCGGATCAGACTCTGGTCATGGAATCCGGTCATCCCCTGGGCCTGTTCCATTCCAAACCGGAGGCTCCCCGTGTCATCATCACCAACGGCTTGATGATCGGTGAATATGACAACCAGAAAGACTGGGAAATCGCCGAAGAAATGGGCGTCGCCAACTATGGGCAGATGACCGCAGGCGGCTGGATGTACATCGGACCCCAGGGAATCGTCCATGGGACCTTCAACACCATCCTGAATGCCGGACGGATGAAACTGGGCATTCCGGAAGATGGGGATCTGGGCGGTAAACTGTTCATCACCTCCGGTCTGGGTGGTATGAGTGGTGCCCAGGGCAAGGCTGCTGAAATCGCCAACTGCACGGCCATCATTGCAGAAGTGGATGCTTCCCGGATCAAGACCCGTCTGGATCAGGGCTGGATTTCCGGCGTGTCTGACTCCCTGCCGGAAGTATTCGACCTGGCGCATAAATCCATGGCCGAAAAGAAGGGCAAGGCCTATGCCTACCATGGAAACATTGTGGATCTGCTGGAATACATTGTGGACCATGACATCCATGTGGACCTGGTTTCCGACCAGACTTCCTGCCACAACGTCTATAATGGCGGGTACTGCCCGCAGGGCCTGACTTTTGAACAGCGGACCCAGATGCTGGCTGACGATCCCAAGCATTTCCGTGAACTGGTGGACAAGACCCTCCATGCGCACTTCGCAGCTTTGAAGAAGATCACCGCCCGGGGCGTATACTTCTTCGACTATGGCAACTCCTTCATGAAGGCTGTGTTTGATTCCGGTGTGAAGGAAATCTCCAGGAACGGCGTGGACGACAAAGACGGATTCATCTGGCCGTCCTATGTAGAAGATATCATGGGACCCCAGCTGTTCGACTACGGCTATGGCCCGTTCCGGTGGGTATGCCTGTCTGGCAAACCGGAAGACCTGCATAAGACCGATATGGCAGCCATGAGCTGCATCGACGTGAACCGCCGGTACCAGGATCGGGACAACTACATCTGGATCCGGGATGCTGAAAAGAACAAACTGGTGGTGGGTACCCAGGCTCGGATCCTGTACCAGGATGAAGTGGGCCGTGTAAAGATTGCCCTGAAGTTCAATGAACTGGTCCGCAAGGGCGAAATCGGGCCTGTAATGATGGGCCGTGACCATCACGATGTATCCGGTACGGATTCTCCGTTCCGTGAAACCAGTAACATCAAAGACGGCTCCAATGTCATGGCGGATATGGCCGTACAGTGTTTTGCCGGGAACGCAGCCAGAGGCATGAGCCTGTGTGCCCTGCACAATGGCGGCGGTGTAGGCATTGGCAAGGCCATCAACGGTGGTTTCGGGCTGGTACTGGATGGCAGCCATCGGGTGGATGAAATCATCCGCAGCTCCCTGAGCTGGGATGTGATCAGCGGTGTGGCACGCCGGTCCTGGGCCCGTAACGAACACGCCATGGAAACGGCTGTGGAATTCAACAAGACCCGCCTGGGCGTTGGGCAGATCACCCTGCCGTACCTGACGGACGAAGCCAAAATCAAAGATGCAGTGGCCAAGGTATATCCCAAAGCCCATGTCATCAAAGACTGATACCATCTGCATAACCAATCAGATTGCCGCCTTCCGGGCGGCAATCTTTGTAAGGAGGAAGCTTATGAACGATCGCCTGCTCATCAAGAATGCATCCCAAATCGTCACTCCCGAAGGAAAGACTGCCCGCCGGGGACGGGAAATGAAACAACTGAAGATTTACGAAAACCAGTCCATCCTGATCGAAAATGGCAAGATTCGCAGCATCGGCAATCAGCCGGACTGGGAAAAGCTGGTACCGGCGGACAAACAAATCGATGCCAGAGGCAAGGCCGTGCTGCCCGGGTTCGTGGATTCCCATACCCATCTGGTATTCGGAGGCTATCGTCCGGATGAATTCCTGTGGCGCATGGAAGGCATGAGCTACATGGAAATCATGGAACGGGGCGGGGGTATCCTGAATACCATGAAGGCCACCCGGGAAGCCAGCGAGAAAGAACTGGTGGACCACAGTATGGACTTTTTGCAGAAGATGCTGGCCATGGGGGTTACCACCGTGGAGGCCAAGAGCGGCTACGGCCAGGACCATGATACGGAAATCAAACAGATGAAGGTGGTGCAGGAACTGAACAGACGCCAGCCTATCGAACTGGTCTCCACCTTCCTGGGGGCCCATGCAGTACCGCCGGAATTCAAAGACCGTGGTGATGACTTCATAGAGTTCCTGCTGAAAGAGGTGATGCCGGAAGTGGCCCGGGACCATCTGGCGGAATTCTGCGACGTGTTCTGCGAAAAAGGAGTATTCTCCATCCAGCAGAGCCGGCATCTGCTTCAGGAAGCCCGGAAAATGGGCTTTAAACTGAAAATCCATGCAGATGAGATCGTCAGCCTGGGCGGTGCTGAACTGGCGGCCGAACTCCATGCCACCAGTGCTGACCATCTGCTCCATGCCAGTGACGCAGGGATCAGGGCCATGGCCGAAAGCGGTGTGGTATCCACATTGTTACCCACCACGGCCTTTTGCCTGAAGGAACCCTTCGCCCGGGCCCGGGAAATGATCGATGCAGGGTGTGCAGTGGCGCTGGCCACGGATTTCAACCCCGGCAGCGGGTTCACCTTCTCGATCCCCCTGATGATTGGACTGGCTGTGATCTACATGAAGATGACCGCCGAAGAAGCCATTACGGCCCTGACCCTGAACGGGGCGGCGGCTGTAGACCGGGCCGATCGGATCGGGTCTCTGGAACCGGGCAAACAGGCCGATCTGGTCATCCTCCAGTATCCATCCTATAAATTCCTGCCCTATCACACGGGCATCAATATTGTGGAAACTGTGGTCAAAAACGGCAAAGTGGTGGTACGCTGAGCCGGACTGGACCCCGAGAGCGGGCGTGCGGAAACGCACGTCCCGCTTTTTTTTGCAGGGGTTTTATATTATAATGATAATAAAACTGAATTCTTATAATGTTTGAGGGGATTTCGCTGATCAACTGATTTCAGCTACTTTTCTTTATGAGGTGTAGGCCATGTCAAGTTTGATTGAAGCACGATTTCTGGGGGCTCCGGTCATCCGGAAAGATGGAAGGGAGATTTTCTTTCCTTATAATAAAGTCAATGCACTGGTTTACTATATCCTGGTCAAGGGGACGGTCCTGAGGGATGAGCTCAGTGGGATCCTGTGGGCGGATAAGTCCGATGCCATGGCCCGGAAAAATCTGCGGAATGCCCTGTATGAAACCAAAAAGATCCTGGGGACGGAAGTGTTCATTTCACCCCGGAAGGCCATCATCAAGGTCAATCCTGAAATCCAGGTGAAGGTGGATGTGAAAGAATTCGAGGCTGCTCCGGGGCGGCACCTGGAGCTATACCAGGGATCTTTTCTCCAGGGCTTTTTCATCAAGGATGCAGAGGAATACGAAAACTGGTACCTGACAGAGCGGGACCGGCTGGAAAGCCTGTATATGGAGGCCCTGTTCCAGAAACTGAAGGATGCGGTGGCGGTGCGGAACCTGCCCCAGGTGACCCGGTATGGACGGATGCTGCTGAAACACGACCCCTATGATGAATCCATCTATACTTTGTTGCTCCAGACGTATTGTGAGCAGGGGAATATGAAACAGGCCACCGAATTGTATGAAGAGATGAAGGCCCTGTTCCAGGAAGAACTCCAGACCAGTGTCCCTCCGGAAATCGAAAAAATGATGCGGGAGTATCTCCACCATGAGAAAGACAGGGAACCCACCGTTCCGCGAAAAATCCCGGGTACGGTGCCGGGACGGGAAGCGGAACTGACCCAGCTCAGCGGACTGCTGGAGCAATTCCTGGCGGGCCGTCCCTGTAAGACCCTGCTGATCCAGGGGGATGCAGGAAGCGGAAAAACTGGACTGAAAGATGCCCTGGTGCGGGAGCTGCCGCCGGATGTGGCAGTCATCCAGAGCAACTGCTTCAAACCGGAGCAGAACATCCCCCTGCGGCCCTGGACTGGGATCGTGGAGGGACTGGACAACCTGGTGCGCCGGGAGAAGATCAAGATCCCCAATGTGGAGCTGGGGAAGCTCAGTGATCTGTTTCCCCAGATGGATATGAGCGGCGATCGGGAAGCGGGCCTGGCCGAAATCAAGGATCTGCTGAAGTTCGACGCAGTGTTCCACACGTTGTATACGGTCCTGGAAAATGCGGCCCAGATGAAACGGATCCTGTTGGTCTTCGAAGATATCCACTGGATGGATTCTTTGAGCCTTTCCCTGCTCAGCAGCCTGATCCTCCACAAACGGTCCGACCGGTTCCTGTTCCTCCTGACGGCCCAACCGTCCCGGGAAAAGCACTACCAGCAGTTCGAGACCTCCGTGACCATGTACCACAAACTGCAGATCTTGACGCTGAAGGCGCTGGACAGGGAGGGCATCCGTCGCTATGCCAGCCAGGCCGGACTCACTGTCCCTGTGGATGAAAAACTGGTCCAGCAGCTCTGGGAAGAGTCAGAAGGGAATCTGTTCCTGCTGCGGGAATGCCTTATGGCCCTGAAGACCACTGGCAGGCTGGACAATCTGACGGAAAACATGCGGAACATCTTTAAGGCCCGGTGTTTTGCCCTGACGGACAACCAGCAGAAAATCCTGGATTTCATTTCTCTGTTCTATGATGGAGCTCCGCTGGCCATGATCTCCGAATATATGCATATGAACAACCTGCAGACATTGGAGAACATGGAGAGCCTGCGCAAAGCCAATTTCATCCGTCCGGTTCCCCAGCAGCCGGAGGTCATCTACAAGCTGGTCCATCAGAAGCTGAAAGATTACATCCAACAGCAGATTTCGGTGGACAAGCAGCGGATCCTCCACAGCTACATCGCCAGCCTGTGGGAGAAACGGCTGACCCATTCCTCCCAGGATATCCGGCTGTACCATCATCTGGAATACCATTACCAGGAGGCCGGCGATCTGGTGAATATGGGGCGGTACAAGCTGAAGATCCTCATGTATTATCTGAATTTCAGCAATGAACTGTTCCCGGTGCTCAACAGTACGGGAATGATGCCCGATGACAGGGAAAGCCGGTTCATCGAGACCAATCTGGATCAGTTCCTGGCCGAAGTGGATGAAATGATGCACACCATCAAGCGGACCTGCGGCGAAACGCCGGATGTGAAGGCCCTGGAGATGACCTATCTCCATCTTATGGGCCGCCATTACATCCGGGTGGGCGAATATGAAAAAGGGGTCCGGAATATCCTGAACCTGATTGAACAGGCAGCGGAAGTCCATAACCGGGACTATATGCTCATGGGCTATAAACAGATGATTTACTACGATATCCAGATCGGCAATACGGAAGAAATGAAAAATTATCTGGAAGTAGCCCTGAATCTGGCAGATGAATGCAACTACCATAAGGAAATGGGCATCCTGCTGCGACTGAAGGGCCTGAACATGATCATGCAGGGAAATTTCCCGGAGGCAGAGCGGCTGCTGAAAGAATCAATCTCCACCTTTACTGTGACCCAGAATGTGAAGCACCGGTATGCCTTGAACATCGCTGGGGCGTATAATTATCTGGGGGAGATCCGCCGGGGCCAGGGAAAGTTCCAGGAGGCACTGGACCAGTACAAAAAGGCCCTGGAATATGCCAGAGGACAGGAAGCCTACAGCAGCTGGGTGGTGTTCTCCTGTAATGCCGGAGTGGCCTGTTACAATATGGGCCGTTATCCGGAAGCCAGGAAGTATTTTCTGCAGGCTTATGAACTGTTTCCCCGGTATGTATTCTACTGGCGCCATCCCATTGTGGAATCGTATCTGGCCCTGCTCTCCATGCAGGACGACCAGGAAAAAGAAGCCATCCACTACCTGGACGATGCCCTGCACAAACTGGGCAATATGAATAATCCCCGGGAAGCTGGTTATGTATATATGGCCATTGCGCTGCTGAAACAGAAGCATCCGGACAGCCGGCTTGCCGGTCATTATGAGGGAACGGTGGCCTCCTATGCCACCCGGGCCCTCCAGGTACTGGACCCTTATCGGGATTCCTGGGAACGGCAGCAATTGGAAGCATTGTTTTAAAAGAGGGAGGAAGAAGAAATGGTTACGTTGAAAAAAGTGGCAGAAGTTTTGGAAGCTCAGGTTGTTTCCGGGCAGGAACTGCTGAACCGGACGGTCACCTCTGCCTGTGGCAGCGATATGATGAGTGATGTGCTGGCCTATGCCAAAGATGATGCAGTACTGCTTACGGGCCTTCTGAATGTGCAGGTGGTGCGCACGGCAGATGTGAGCGACGCAGCGGCTCTGATCTTCGTCCGTGACAAACATCCGGAAAACGATGTGCTGTTGGCAGCCCGGGACAAGAACATCCCTGTGCTGTATACCCGCTGCACCATGTTCGAAGCCTGCGGCCGGCTGTATGGACTGGGCCTGCGGGGCTGCACCGCCAAGGACAGGAAGTAAGGGATGGAAGAGACCTATACCGTCATCCCCAATGACTTCGAACGGGCCGGGGCGGCGTCCACCTCCCTGAAGGGCACCCTGAAACAGCTGGGGCTGCCTCCGGACCTGATCCGCCGGATTGCCATCGGTACCTACGAAGGAGAGATGAACTGCCTGATCCACGGCGGCGGGGGGACCATCCGGGTGCAGCTGGCTCCCCAGGCCATCCAGGTCATCATCGAAGATCACGGACCCGGCATCCCCGATGTACAGAAAGCCATGCAGGAAGGCTGGTCCACCGCTTCGGAAAAAATCCGGGCCATGGGCTTTGGCGCCGGCATGGGGCTGCCCAACATGAAGAAGGTATCGGATGAGATGAAGATCGACACCCAGGTGGGGAAGGGGACGAAAGTCACCCTTACCTTCAATCTGACCCATTGAAGACCCTGTCAGGAAGGAGGTGATCCAGGGTGGTGGAACCCTATCTGAATTCGGTGCGGGTGAATCGGGAGCGCTGTACCGGGTGCCTGATCTGTGTGAAGGAGTGTCTGGTTCAGGCCATCCGTGTGCGCGGTGGCAAGGCAGAGATCCTGTCGGATCGATGCATCGACTGCGGGGAATGCATCCGCTGCTGTCCGGTGCGGGCCATGGAAGGATGGGCTGATTCCCTGGATGAACTGAAAAAGTACAAAGTGAACATTGCTCTGGCCACTCCCTCCTTCTATGCCCAGTTCGACGGCAACATCGCTGCTTCGGTGATCTGGGAAGGCCTGCGTGAGCTGGGATTTGATACGGTGTTCGACGTGGCCCTGGCCGGCGATTATGTGAGCCGGGAGATGGAAGGGTACATCGCCCATTACAAGGGGCCGTTCCCTCTGATTTCCTCGGCCTGCCCGGCTGTATTGCGGCTGATCCAGACCAAATACCCGGAACTGGTGAAGCAGGTACTGCCCATCCTGGCCCCGGCCGAGGCGGCGGCCATTTATACCCGGAGGGAAACCACCCGACGGCTCAAGGTGGCGCCGGAGCAGGTGGGAATCTGGTTCATCTCTCCCTGCCCGGCCAAAGGGACCAATATCCACCAGTCCGTGGACGTGGCCCATACGGCTGTCACCGGTTCCTTCACCATTGCTTCCATCTACGGGCCGCTTACCAAGGCCATCAAGCATGTGCAGGAGACCCGGTACGAAGTGCCGGAGGCCATCCTGGGGTCCTCCTACAGTCTCAGCTGGGGCAGCTGGCAGGGAGAACTGGAATCCACCGGTGTGACCAATGCCGTGTGTGCCCAGGGTCCGGAGGAAGTGGATGAGCTGCTGGAGCAGATCAGCATGGCCAAACTGAATGATGTGCGGTATGCCTGCTGCTACAGCTGTGCCGGCGGCTGCGTGGGTGGTCCCTGCGTAGCCATCAATAAGTTTGTGGCCGAAAAGAACCTGCGGGTACGGGTGGAGCGGCGGCGCAGCCGGGAGGATCCCCACCGGCTGGAAGCCATGCAGAATTGCCGGATCCTGGAGGATTTTCCTGCATCCTGGCGCTATATCAAGCCCCTGGAACCCCACCCCCATCCGCCGCTGGCTGAAGATTTCGGGGAGGCCCTGGAAAAGATGCAGCAGCTGAAAGCCCTGGAACAGGAGTTCCCCCAGCTGGATTGCGGAGCCTGTGGGGCTCCCACCTGCAGGGCCTTTGCTGAAGATGTGGTCCGGGGGCTGGGGCAGAAGGAGGACTGTATCTTTCTGAAGAAAAAACAGCAAAAAAGAGAAAAATAGGGAGAAGGTGGGAGAAAAGACAGGAAAAATGCTGCTATTTCGACAACTTATGGCTGCGAAAAAGGGCTTTTTCCTTGCAAGTTTCCTAAAATATTGCTATTATTTATGACGAAGATTCCAAATTTAAATATTCAGACAGAAGAAAAAACGCCTGGCAAACAGGCAACAGGAGGAAAAGCAAATGATCGATATTACGGATCGAGTCCATTGTGCGGCTGCGCTGAGCAAGATCATGCCGGCAGAAAAAGCAGCCGAATTCATTCAAGATGGTATGAACCTGGGCATGAGCGGCTTCACCCCGTCCGGCTATCCCAAGGCTGTACCTCTGGCACTGGCCGCAAGAGGGAAGGAACATCCTTTCAAAGTGAATGTATGGACGGTGCTTCCTGGACCTGAAGTGGATACGGAAATGGTCAAAGCCGGTATTGTAGGGAACCGGATGCCTTACCAGACGGATAGAAACTGCCGGAACGCCATCAACAATGGTCAGATCCGGTATCTGGACACCCATATCAGCACCTTCAACCAGATGGCCCGGTTCGGTTTCCTGCCGGATCATCGGGATGTGGATGTAGCCATCATCGAAGCCTGTGCCATCAAGGATCTGGGCAAGGGCAAGATCGGCATCATCCCTACCACCAGCCTGGGCGGAAGCTGCGGCTATGTGCAGAGTGCCAAAAAAGTGATCGTGGAAGTGAACACCACCCAGCCGGTAGGCCTGGAAGGCATGCACGACTGCTATGTACCGCTGGATCCTCCCAACCGGAAGATCATCCCCATCGAGCGGCCGGAAGACCGGATCGGTACCACCTATATTCCCTGTGACCTGGAAAAACTGGTGGCCATCGTTCCCTGCGACATCCCCGATACCCCCAGCAAACTGGCTCCCATCAGCGATATTGCCCGGGCCATGGGTGCCAACCTGGTGGACTTCCTGAAAAATGAAGTGAAACAGGGCCGTCTGCCCAAAAACCTGCTGCCTCTGCAGTCCGGGGTGGGCTCTGTAGCCAATGCTGTGATCAACGGGCTGGTCCATTCTGATTTCGAAGACCTGACGGTCTATACCGAAGTCATCCAGGACGGGATGTTCGATCTGATCGATGCCGGTAAGCTGCGGGTGGCTTCCGGTGCTTCCCTGACTATGTCCGCCGAAGTCCAGAAACGGTTCTACAGCAACCTGGACAAATACAAATCCCACCTGATCCTGCGTCCTCAGGAAATCTCCAATAACCCTGAAGTGGTACGGCGTCTGGGTGTCATCGGCATGAATACCGCCATCGAAGTGGACCTGTACGGCAATGTGAACTCTTCCCACATCAACGGGACCAACCTGATGAACGGCATCGGCGGCAGCGGTGACTTTGCCCGGAACGGCTATCTGTCCATCTTCTTTGCCGAATCCGAACGGAAGGACGGCAAGATCAGTTCCGTAGTTCCCTTCTGCTCCCATATCGACAACAACGAACACGATGTGGATGTGATCGTTTCCGAACGGGGCGTTGCTGACCTGCGTGGCCTGTCTCCGAAAGAAAGAGCTCCGATCATCATTGACAAGATTGCCAGCCCGCGGTACCAGCCCATCCTGAAAGATTACTTCGAACGGGCCTGCGTTGCCTGCCACAACAGCCAGACACCGCATATCCTCAAAGAAGCCTTCTCTTTCCACGAAAGAATGCTGGAAACCGGCACCATGGAGAAAAAATAATTCACAGTGCCACGAAATTTTCGGAAAACAGGTGGTAACAGGCTCGTATTTATGTTACAATTACCGTGTTTTCATTTCGTTGGAACCATGAAGTCCCAGGAGGTGCATATTTTTGACAACAAGAGAAAAAATCGATGATATGTTTGCACGCTACGAGAAGATCGAAGCGGGCGGCGGTGCCAAAAGAGTAGGGAAACAACACGATGCGGGTAAAATGACAGCCCGTGAACGTATAAACTCGTTCTTAGATGAGGGAAGTTTTGTAGAACTGGATAAATTTGTGGAACATCGGTGCTCCAACTTCGGCCAGGAAAAGAAGTATCTGGCCGGGGATGGGGTCGTCACCGGCTATGGTACAGTGAACGGCCGCACGGTGTTCGTATTTGCACAGGATTTCACGGTTGAAGGCGGTTCTCTGGGTGAAATGCATGCCAACAAGATCGCCAAGGTCCAGGCCATGGCACTGAAGACCGGTGCACCCATTGTGGGCATGGCCGATTCCGGCGGTGCCCGGATCCAGGAAGCCACCGATGCCCTGGCCGGCTTTGGCAAGATGTTCAAACAGAACACCCTGGCTTCCGGTGTGATCCCCCAGATTTCTGCCATCATGGGACCCTGCGCCGGCGGTGCTGTCTACAGCCCGGCGCTGACCGATTTCATTTACATGGTGAAGCGGAATTCCAAGATGTTCATCACCGGGCCGGAAGTGGTCAAGACCGTGACCGGCGAAGAAGTGGGCCAGGAAGACCTGGGCGGCACCTTTACCCATTGTACCCGCAGCGGTGTGGCAGACTTTCCTGCTGAAAACGATGCGGACTGCCTGGAACAGATCCGGTACCTGCTGAGCTTCCTGCCCAGCAACAACCGGGAAAATCCTCCGGTCTATGACACGGGTGACAGCGCCTACCGGATGGATGAAGAACTGAATACCATCGTCCCCGACGATTCCCAGATGCCCTATGACATGTACAAAGTCATCCGCAGCATCGTGGATAACGGGGAATATGTGGAACCCCACCGGATGTACGCCCGGAACATCATCACCTGCCTGGCCCGTATGGATGGCTCCACGGTAGGGATCATTGCCAACCAGCCCCGGATCATGGCCGGCTGCCTGGACATCAATGCGTCCGACAAGGCTGCCCGGTTCATCCGTTTCTGTGATGCCTTCAAGATTCCCCTGATCAACATCGTGGATGTCCCGGGATTTTTGCCGGGCACGGACCAGGAATACGGCGGGATCATCCGTCACGGTGCCAAAATGCTGTACGCCTACTGCGAAGCCACGGTGCCCAAAATCACCCTGGTGACCCGGAAAGCCTACGGCGGTGCCTATCTGGCCATGTGCGCCCAGGATCTGGGGGCAGACCACGTCATTGCCTGGCCCACAGCGGAAATCGCTGTCATGGGACCCCAGGGGGCTGCCAAGATCATCTTCCGGCATGACCCGGATGTGGAACAGAAAACCCAGGAGTACATCACCAACTTCGCCACTCCGTATTATGCGGCGAAACACGGGATGGTGGAAATGGTCATCGAACCCAAGACCACCCGTCCCACGTTGATCAAAGCATTGCGTATGTTAAAATCAAAGCAGGAAGACCGGCCAACGAAAAAACACGGTAACATTCCTCTGTGATTTTGATATAAACCATTTTCAACCATTCAGGTACAGGAAAGAGAGGTGAAACGTTCATGACCAACAATCCTTGGCTGATTATGCTGATCAACATGACCATCGTATTCGGCGTGCTGATTGTTCTGGGTCTGCTGATGGTCCTGATCCATGCGGTCGACCCCACAAAGAACAAGGCAAAAGGAAAAAAAAAGCCTGTTGTAGCTAAACCGGCAGCTTCGGCTGCAGCCAGCAAACGGCAGGAAGAGGAAAAGGTGGCAGCCATGGCTGCCGTCCTGGCAATGATCCAGGATGAGGACGACATGGTGGCCGCTGCACTGACGGCAGCTATTGCCGAACACCAGAAGAAGATGGAGCCCATGGCTCTGCCTCATCATTTCTTCTAACCACACAGATTGTTGAGGGACGATCTGCCAATCAAAACGCTTGCGTTTTACACAATTTAAGGAGGGTATTCTCATGAGAAAATTCAATGTTAACGTTAACGGTACTGTTTACACTGTAGAAGTTGAAGAAGTCGGCGGCGCTGTAACTGCAGCTCCTGCAGCTCCTGCTGCTCCTGCCGCTGCTCCTGCTGCTGCTCCTGTAGCCGCTCCTGCTCCTGCCGCAGCTCCTGCTCCTGCTCCCGCTGCTGCTCCTGCTGCTGCTCCTGCTCCTGCTGCCAAACCGGCTGCTGCTGCCCCTGCCGGCGCTGTGACCGTGGCTGCTCCTATGCCTGGCAAGATCCTGTCCGTTAACGTAAAACCCGGCGACAAAGTTGAAGCTGGCGATGTACTGCTGATCCTGGAAGCTATGAAGATGCAGAACGAAATCATGGCTCCTGAAGATGGTACGGTTTCCGAAGTCCGCGTTAACGCTGGCGATACCGTAAGCACCGGCGACGTAATGGTAATTCTCTAATACGTCTCCGTATCTAAAGGAGGATTTTAGAACATGGATGCTTTTGTGGTAGCCCTGACTTCTGTCATCACTGACAGTGGTTTCGTGGCTTTTACCTGGGGCAATGCCGTCATGATGCTGGTAGGTTGCGTCCTGCTGTATCTGGCCATTGTCAAGGGGTTCGAACCCCTGCTGCTGAGCCCGATTGCCTTTGGGTGCATTCTGGCCAACGTGCCCCGTACCGGTTTTGAAACCGATCCCGGTGTCATGCAGCTGATCCTGGGCGGGATCAAATACGAAATCTTCCCTCCGCTGATTTTCATGGGCGTAGGGGCTATGACCGACTTCGGTCCGTTGATTGCCAACCCGAAGACCCTGCTGCTGGGCGCTGCTGCTCAGATCGGTGTATTCGTTGCTCTGCTGGGCGCTATGCTGCTGGGATTCAACGTACAGGAAGCTTCCGCTATCGGCATCATCGGTGGTGCTGACGGCCCGACTTCCATCTATCTGGCTTCCAAGATGGCTCCCCATCTGCTGGGCGCCATCGCTGTGGCTGCTTACTCCTATATGTCCCTGGTGCCTCTGATCCAGCCGCCTGTGATGAAGCTGTTCACCTCTCAAAAAGAACGGCGCATCAGAATGGCCCAGCTGCGTACGGTAACCCACTTCGAAAAAGTGGTGTTCCCGATTGTGACCACCATTTTCATCTCCCTGCTGCTGCCCTCCGTATGCTCTCTGATCGGGATGCTGATGCTGGGCAACCTGTTCACCGAATCCGGCTGCATGGATCGTCTGTCTGACACGGCACAAAATGCCCTGATGAACAGCGTGACCATCATGCTGGCTACCGGTACCGGCCTGACCATGAAGGCTGAAAGCTTCCTGACCCTGCAGACCATCGAAATCATCTGCCTGGGGCTGGTTGCCTTCATCGGTGGTACTGCCGGCGGTGTGCTGTTCGGCAAGCTGATGAGTCATCTGGATGGCGGCAAGACCAACCCGTTGATTGGTTCTGCCGGTGTATCCGCTGTGCCTATGGCTGCCCGTGTGTCCCAGGTTGTGGGGCAGCAGGCTGATCCGGGCAACTTCCTGCTGATGCACGCCATGGGCCCCAACGTGGCCGGCGTTATCGGTACGGCTGTTGCTGCTGGTACCATGCTGGCAATGGTTGGCCCGAAATAATGAACCTGTACTGAATGGTTAAGAGAGCTGTTGCTTCGGCAACAGCTCTTTTTTTATGGAAAAACGCCTTTCTATTGGGGGAAATTTTGTTATAATAAAAGGGATATTGCTTTTCATGATGGAAATGGAACAAAGGAGTCGAATTTGGAAGCGTACAAAGAATATTCAACGGTGAGCACCAGCCGGAAGCTGTTGCAATGGACCACCCTGGGACTCATTGCTCTGTCCTGGATCTATGAGGCCTACCATACTTTTGCTCTGGGACAGTTCAGCCTGATGGGCTGGGGATACAATGTGCTTTTTGTGATCCTCTGGGGCTGGCGCTGCCTGTTCCGGTACAGCTACGAACTGACGGACCGGGAACTGGTCATCGAAATGCTGGGACTGGGGTTGCATCGCACGCTGCGCATCCCTCTGGACCATATGGAAAGCTTCACCAACCATTACAAGCGGAGCTTTTTCCGCAAAACCGCCATCAAAAAGTATGTCCGCCGGTATTCCTCCCTCGATCCCCAGCCGGATCGTCTGCTGGTGTATCGGGATCAGGGAACGTTGTGCGGGCTGCTGTTCAAATGCAGTGACCGGATGATCGATCTTTTGGCCCGGCGGTATCCCAATCAGTTTTTAGATTTTCCAGAATAAAGGAGTAGAACCATGAGCAACAATAGTGTGTATGTAGGGAAAGTCATCGCTGTCAACAAACAGCGTGCCAAAGTCAAGATCGAACAGCGTCCAGGGGAACAGCGTCCCAAGATGCTGGACTGCTGGAATGCCTGTGAAGCCAAGCGGGGCACCCGGGTCATCGTGGGGAAACAGTCCCTGGACGAAAAACGGGCCAGGATGATCGTGTATGGGATCCCTGTGCTGACCACCCTGGCCGGGCTGGCCTTCGGCAAGGCCATCGCCCATTTCTTTGCCGCCGACAGCTGGCTGGTGATCCTGAGCAGCGTGATCGTGTGGCTGGCCCTGGGCCTGTACTATGCCCGGAACTTCAAGAAAAGCGTCAAGACGAAAGTGGAACAATGGACCATCACCGGGTATTTCAGTGATGGAGAAATCTATGATGCCAAGGGGAAAAAAGTGGAGGTCTGATCCATGCTGGGGAAAAACAACCTGACCCTTCTCCTGGTCCTGGCAGCAGGAGCCATCATGGGCGGACTGGCCGGGGACAGCCTCCAGGCGGCCAAGCCTTTCGGCTCGGCTACGGACTTCCTGGTGCGGAAATACCAGGTGCTGCAGATCCCGCCCACGGAGCTGGATCTGTATGTGTTCAAACTGACCCTGGGACTGGTGTTTTCTCCCAATCTGGTGGCCATCCTGGGCATGCTCCTGGCTGGCTTCCTGTTCCATAAACTGTAAGGAGGGACCATGGAGCTGATTTTGGCTTCCGGTTCGCCCCGCCGTCTGGAACTGCTCCGGCAGATTGGAGTGGAACCGAAGGTGGTGGTGAGCCACAGCAATGAAGAGAAAACGGCCGCTTCACCGGCTGTGCTGGTGCAGGACAATGCATTGGCAAAAGGCCGGGATGTGGTCCAACAGGTGGGGGATGCGGTACCGGTACTGGCTGCCGATACGGTGGTGGCCCTGGAGGGACGGATCCTGGGCAAACCGGGTACGCCGGAAAAAGCCCGGGCCATGCTGCATCAGCTCAGCGGGAGGACCCATCAGGTGCTTACCGGACTGGCTCTGTTTTATCAGGGAAAGGTCTGGCAGCATGTGGAAGTCACGGAGGTGACCTTTGCCCGGCTTACGGACCGGGAAATCCAACAGTATACAGCCACCGGAGAACCCCTGGACAAGGCAGGCGCCTATGGAATCCAGGGCCGGGCGGCTCTTTTCATTCCCTCCATCAGAGGGTCTTACAGCAATGTGGTGGGTCTTCCGCTGGCCCCGTTACGCACAATATTCGCAGAATTGGATGTGACACCCAATGACACACTACCTGATACGAGAAATGATACCGGAGGAACGGCCTCGTGAACGGCTGTTGAGCCGGGGACCGGCAGCCCTCAGTATCACGGAGCTGCTGGCCATTTTGATCGGCACCGGACGGAGGGACCATTCGGCCCTGGACATTGCCCGGGAACTGACAGGGGATTTCCTGAAGGATGCCAGGCTGGCCCGGACCCAGGATCCACGGGAACTGACCCGGATCCCGGGAATCGGACCGGCCAAGGCCACCGTGATCATGGCGGCCCTGGAGCTGGGGCGCCGTCTGGCCGGGGCGGAGGGACAGCCCCGGAAGACCATCCACTGTCCCGAAGATGGGGCCATGCTGGTAATGCCCCGGCTGCGCTATGAGACCCACGAGCATTTTTGGGTGATCCTGCTGAACAGCAAGGGGAAGGTGACCGGCATCGAGCCCATTTCTGAAGGGTCACTGAACGCTTCGGTGGTCCACCCCCGGGAAGCGTTCGCTCCGGCACTGCTGCACCATGCAGCAGCCATCCTGGCAGTGCACAACCATCCTTCCGGAGACCCTGCACCCAGCCGGGAGGACCGGGAACTGACCCGGACCCTGTGGGATACGGGAAAAGTCATGGGGATTCCCCTGGTGGATCATCTGATCATCGGCGATGGCGTCTATTACAGTTTTAAAGAACATGGGTTGTTATAACGAAAGAGAGGAAAATCGGGATGTTTGAGCTTTTTGGATCTTTCAGTACGGACCTGGGAGTGGATCTGGGAACGGACCATACCCGGATCCTGCTGAAGGAGGAAGGCATCGTCCTGGATGAACCCTCCGTGGTGGCCGTGGAAGAGCGGCGTGGCAGGATCCTGGCTGTGGGAAAGGAAGCACGGCAGATGCTGGGCCGGACTCCGGAGGGGATCCGGGTGGTCCGGCCCCTGCAGGATGGCGTCATTGCCGACTTCGACCTGACTCGGGACATGCTGAAACGGTTCCTGCGCCAGGCCCTGGGCAAACGACCGCTGATGCGACCCCGGCTGGTCCTCAGTGTACCCTGCGGGGTGAACAGCGTGGAACGACGTGCCGTGCTGGATGCAGCCATGGAAGCAGGGGCTGGGGAGGCCTATCTGCTGGAGGGCCCTCTGGCGGCAGCCCTGGGTGCAGGACTGGACGTGAAGGAGGCCCGGGGACAGCTGATCGTGGACCTGGGAGCAGGTTGCACGGAAGCAGCTGTGCTGACCCAGGGAAAAATCACCCTGTCCCGGATCCTGCGTTGCGGCGGTCGGGATCTGGACCAGGCCCTTGTCCAGTACTGTAAGAAAAAGTATAATCTTCTTATCGGGCTGCTCCAGGCGGAGCAGGCCAAAATCGAAATCGGTACGGTGCGGGAGACGGCACCTCCGGCTTATATGGACATCCGGGGCCGGGATCTTGTGACCGGGCTGCCCCGCAGCTTGACCGTGGATCAGAACCAGATGCGGGAAGCGTTCTGGGAACCGGTCCACCGCATGGTGGAATGTGTCCGTGGACTGCTGGAAGCCCTGCCGGACCTGCTGGCCCGGGATGTGATCGAGGGCGGCATCGTCCTCACCGGTGGCAGTTCCCTGCTGCGGAATTTCGACTGGCTCCTGGCCCGGGAAACGGGCCTGCGGGTCCGGGTGGCGGAAAATACCCTGTCCTGTGTAGTGAAGGGGACGGGAGTGGCCGCTGATCATATGAATTTATTCCGGAAAGGGCCTCGGCCCCGGCGGAATGGGTAACGGAGAGATCGAAGAAATATGAGAAAGGAACAGAAAGCGAGACTGGGAGCACTCCTGGTGGTACTCCTCCTGATCGGGGGTGTGCTGTGGGATGCTTTCCACCGGTTCCCGGCCGTGAATACGGTATTATCCACTTTGACCCGGCCCATCAGCTTCGTGGTGGGCGGCATTGGCGGCGGCTTCAGGGGAACGGGGAATTATTTTGCCTCCAAGTCGGCGCTGGAAAAAGAGAATGCGGCCCTGAAAGCTGAAAATGAGGAGCTGCGCCAGAGTAATGTGGAACTGATCGGGATGAAGGCCGAGAACCAGCGGCTGGCCAAGCTGCTGAAATTCAGCAATCTCCATCCTCAGTGGAAAATGGTGTCCACCAAAGTCATCAGCCGGGATCTGGGGGATTTCCGGGACGTGATCCTCATCGATAAGGGCAGGGATGACGGGCTGGAAGTGAATATGCCCGTGGTCAATGCCACCGGACTGATCGGCATTGTGGACGGGGTGTATCCCCACATGGCCAAAGTGCTGCTGATCTCCAGTCCCCGCAGCCGGATCGGTGGCCTGAACCTGCGCGGGGATTCCCGGGCAGCAGGCATCGTGAACGGTGTGGCCGGTCCGGATCAGCTGCTGGAAATGCGCAACCTGAGCCGGAATGCAGACATCCTGCCCGGTGATACCATCGTGACCAGTGGGTACAGCGGGTACCATCCGGAAGGTCTGGTCATCGGGACCATCGAGGATGTGCAGATGGACGCCGGCGGTCTGACCAAGACAGCGACCATTGCGCCTTCTGTGGATTACGGACATCTGGAAGAGGCCCGGGTCATCACCAATTATCAGGGCTTTGCGGATTTCCTGCGCCGGGAAGGCAAGGATCCGGATACCCAGTCGGGTAAAGGAGGCAAAGGATGATCCTTCTTGCATTGGCCTGGCTGCTTTTTACCCTGTTTCTTTTTACCCTGGAAAATCATTGGTTCCTATTCTTCAACACCACCCAGTCTCCTGACCTGCTGCTGTTGTTCCTCCTGCTCTATGCTCTGGATCAGGGGGAACGCAGAGGCGCATGGTACGGACTGGGTATTGGTGCTTTATTGGATATTGTCACGTTCAGTTATTTTGGCTGGCATATGGTGAGCCGGGCTGCCCTGGGCTACCTGGTGGGACGCAACCGGATGAACATGTTCGCTGACCGGCTGCCCACCTATCTGATCCTGACCGGGCTGGTGACACTGCTGCTGCAGGTGGCCCGGGGACTGTTCCTGTGTGTGGCGTTGGGACGCTGGCTGCCCCTGCTGCCCTTTGTGTTCCTGACCTTGAAGAGTCTGGCCTGGAACCTGGTGGCGGCTCCGGTGATGTGGTTTCTGTACCACAAGCTGAAGAAACGGGTCCGCAGCCGCATGGATTATTACTATCATCTGTAGGAGTCTGCCGTGCTGAATAAGAAATATGCATACCGTCTGGAATTCATGATGGTGACCGGGTTCCTGGTCATCCTGATCCTGATTGGACGGATGTTCTATCTGCAAATCATCAAAGGGAGCACCTACCGCCGTCAGGCGGAAGGGAACCGGACCCGCTATACCCGGATCCTGGCCCCCCGGGGCATTATCTATGACTGCAACGGGGAGGAACTGGCCAACAATAAGCCCGGGGTCATGGTGTCCCTGGTGCGCCAGACCGGGGCCTACAAGGAAGAGACGCTGGAACGGCTGAGCCAGCTGCTGAATATTCCCGTGGCGGAGATCAAGGAAACCATCCGGCTGTCCGGAGGCAGTTCGGAACCCATCCGGCTGGTGCGCAATGCGTCCCCGGAAGTGGTGGACAAGGTGGAGGAGAATCTGCGCTATCTGCCCGGTGTCATGCTGGAAGTGCAGCCGGTGCGGAATTATCCCAACAAACAGCTGGCTGTCCACGCTCTTGGCTATGTGGGGGAAATCAGCGACTATGAAATCGAACAGGGTGCCTACAGCGACCTGAAGGCCGGAGATATCATCGGCAAATTCGGCCTGGAGAACTACTATGATTCCTATCTGCGGGGCGAGGATGGTAGCTACCGGGAAGAAGTGGATGTGGCCGGACGGGTGGTCCAGATCATGGACAAAGTGGAACCGAAACCGGGGCAGGGCCTGGTGCTGACCATCGATGCCAAGCTGCAGCGGGTGGCAGAGGAAGCCGTGGACCGGCAACTGCGGGCCATCGGGGCCCGGGGCGCAGCGGTAGTGGCCATCGATCCCAACAACGGAGAAGTGAAGGCGCTGGTCTCCCGGCCCGGATTCGACCCCAACTGGTTCGTGAACGGCATCAGCGAGAAGAACTGGAAATACCTGAATACGGACCCGTTCCACCCCATGACGGACAAGGTCATTGCCGGGGAATATCCGCCCGGCTCCACTTTCAAGATCGTCACCGGTTCTGCGGCGCTGGAAGAAAAGAAAGTGACGCCGGATGAACTGATCTACGACTCCGGCCGCCACTGGCTGATCGATATGCGGAACGCCGGCGGCGAAGCCCTTGGGTACATCAACTTCAAGCGGGCCCTGGCGGCTTCCGATAACGTGTACTTCTATGAAATGGGCAACCGGGTGGGCATCGAGGCCCTGGATAAATATGCCAGAGAGTTCGGCTTCGGCCAGACCACCGGCATCGACCTCCATGGAGAGGCCCAGGGCCTGATTGCCACGCCGGAATACAAAAAGAAGGTCTTCGATGATGAATGGTATCTGGGCGATACCTTCAACACGGCCATCGGGCAGGGCTTTACCCTGGCCACGCCCATCCAGGTGGCGGAGATGCTCAGTGCAGTGGCCACCGACGGAAAGCGGTACAAGCCCCATCTGGTCAGCAAGATCCTGAATGATGACGGCAGTGTGGCCAAGACCTTCGACCCGGAGGAAGAGGGCCGCCTGCCCATTTCCGAATCCACCCTGAAACTGATCCAGGAAGGACTGGAAGCCGTAACGGAAAGTGGCGGTACTGCTTCCTTCCTGAAGAGCCTGCCGGTGCCTGTGGCCGGCAAGACCGGTACGGCGGAAAACCCCCATGGCCTGGAACACGGCTGGTTCATCGCCTATGCGCCTACCACCCGGCCTCAGCTGGTGGTGGTCTGCATCGTGGAACAGGGCAGCTTCGGGACCATTTCCGCAGCCCCCATCGTCAAGAGCATCCTGGAATACGTATTCACCGATCCCCGGGTACGGCGGCAGGGAAAGGCCACGCCCAAGTAAGGAGAAACCATGCGTCTGCATTTCCAATTTTCGCTAAAAAAATATTTCCGGAACATCGATAAACCCCTGCTGATCAGCGTACTGCTGCTGATCACCATCGGCATCCTGCTCATCGGCAGCGCCACCCATGCCAATATCCCGGGGCCCAAACGCTACAGCTTCGTGCTGCGGCAGTTGAGTTTCGCAGCCATCAACCTGGTGCTGGGGGCCTTCCTCATGCGCTTTGATTACCGGGTGCTGAAAAGCCTGGCACGGCCGCTCTACCTCTTCAACATCCTGATGCTGCTGGCTGTCATGCTGGTGGGGAAGAGCGCCCTGGGGGCCCAGCGTTGGCTGCAGCTGGGACCCATCAGTATCCAGCCCAGTGAATTCGCCAAGGCCATCATGATCATCAGCCTGTCCTCTTTTGTGGATGACCGGCTGCCCCTGCTGACGGATTTCCGGAGCTGGCTGCCGGTATTCGGGTATGTGCTGATTCCCTTTCTGTTTGTTATGAAGCAGCCTGATCTGGGGACTTCCCTGGTATTCCTGGCCATTTTGCTGGGCATCATGATCTGCTGCGGATTCCGCATCCGGTACTTTCTGGTCATGGGAGGGCTGGGGCTGGCTTCGGCCCCCCTGGTGTGGAAATTCCTCCACGAATACCAGCGGAACCGGATCCGTGTGTTCCTGAACCCGGGTTTGGAACCCTACGGCAGCGGGTACCATGTGATCCAGTCCATGATCGCCATCGGATCCGGAATGTTCACAGGCAAAGGGCTGTTTGCCGGGACCCAGAGTCAGCTGAACTTCCTCCCGGAAAACCATACGGATTTCATTTTTGCCGTTGCCGGAGAAGAATTCGGTTTTATCGGAACCGTTGTGATCCTGCTGTTGTACGGCATCGTGATCTACCGGGGCCTTTCCATCGCCCTTCATGCAGCAGATGATTTTGGCACCCTGCTTTCCGTGGGCATCGTTTCCATGTTCCTGTTCCATATCCTGGTCAATGTGGGAATGACCAGCGGCATCATGCCGGTGACCGGTGTGCCGCTGCCCTTCATGAGCTACGGGGTCAGTTCCCTGACCACCAACATGCTCATGGTGGCTCTGCTGCTCAACATCAACGCCCATCATCAGACCCTGCGTTTTCATTAAGGAGAGACTATGCATAAAGATTTTCCCATCGACATCCTCAGTGCTGTGGAGAAACCGGCCCGGTATACGGGTATGGAATTCGGCAGCATTGTGAAGCCCGAGGCGGAGACGGAAGTGTCCTTCTGCCTGGCATTCCCTGACACCTACGAAATCGGGATGAGCTATCTGGGCTATAAGATTCTGTACGAAATCCTGAATAAATTGCCGAAAGTGGCGGCGGAGCGGGCGTTTGCTCCCTGGGTGGATATGGAGAAGAAAATGCGTGAGCGGAAGCTTCCCCTGGCCAGCCTGGAAAATTCCAGGAAACTGGACGATTTCGACCTTCTGGGTTTCACCCTGCTGTACGAAATGTCCTATTCCAACATCCTGAACATGCTGGATATGGGCGGCGTACCCGTCCTGGCGAAAGACCGGACCCTGGATGACCCCTTTGTGTGTGCAGGGGGCTGCTGTGTGTTTAACAGCGAACCGCTGGCGGATTTCCTGGATTTCTGCATGCTGGGCGACGGTGAACGGATCATCCAGGAAGTGACCCTGCTGTACCGGGACTGGAAGCGGGAAGGCAAGCCCGGCGGCCGGCTGGAATTCCTGCGCCGGGTGTCAAAGATCCAGGGGGTGTACGTTCCCAGCTTCTATGAAGTGACCTATGGGCCGGAGGGTACCATCACTGGCAGGAAATCGCTGGAACCCACGGCTCCTCCTGTAGTGTACAAGCGGGCGGAACCGGATCTGGAGACCCTGGATTTCCCCACCCATCCCATCGTGCCCTACAGCGATACGGTCCATGACCGGATCATGCTGGAATTGTTCCGGGGCTGCAGCCGGGGATGCCGGTTCTGCAATGCCGGCATCATCTATCGACCGGTGCGGGAGCGGAAACCCCGGACGGTGCTGGAACTGGCACGGAAGCTGGTGCCGGCCACCGGATACAACGAAATCTCCCTGTTCTCTCTGAGCACAGCGGATTACTCCCATCTGGAACCCCTGATCCGGGAGCTGCTGAAGGAATTCGGGGACGAAAAGGTCAGCGTATCCCTTCCTTCCCTGCGGATCGACAGCTTTTCGGTGAAACTGGCCCAGGAAGTGCAGCAGGTGCGCAAGAGCGGCCTGACCTTCGCTCCGGAGGCGGGCAGCCAGCGCATGCGGGACGTGATCAACAAGGGTGTGACGGAAGAGAACCTGATGAATGCAGTGGGAGCTGCCTTCGAGAACGGCTGGACCAAGGTAAAGCTGTACTTCATGATCGGCTTGCCCACGGAAACGGATGAGGATGTGCTGGCCATTGCCAGGCTGGCCCAGAAGGTCCAGTGGAAATACAAAGAGATCACCGGTCACATGGGGGCCCAGGTCACGGTCAGTGTGTCCAACTTCGTGCCCAAACCCTATACACCTTTCCAGTGGGTGGGGCAAAATACCAAAGAGGAATTCGACCGGAAGCATATGCTGCTGAAACATGCTTTCGCCAGCCTGAAGAATATCCACTATCAGTACCACGATTCCCGTACCAGCCTGATGGAAGGAGTGCTGGCCCGGGGCGACCGGAGGCTGGGAAAAGCCATCTACCTGGCCTGGCAGCGGGGCGCCAAGTTTGACAGCTGGGGCGAATTCTTTGACTACGACCGGTGGAAACAGGCCATCGAGGACTGCGGGCTGACCACTGATTTCTACAACAGCCGGGCCCGGGGCAAGGATGAGATCTTCCCCTGGGAATATACCAGCTGCGGGGTGAGCCGGAAGTTCCTGTGGAGCGAATACGAAAAGGCCCAGCAGGCGGCCCTGACCCATGATTGCCGGCGGGATACCTGTACCGGCTGCGGCGTATGCCAGCAATTGGGCATCAAGATCATCGACTGGAAGGGGAAAAATGTATGAAATTGAGGCTGCAGATCACCAAGGAACCGGGAATCCGGTTCATTTCCCACCTGGAATACCAGCGGAGCATCGAAAAAGCCCTGCGCCGGGCCGGCACGCCCGTAGCCTATTCCGAGGGATTCAATCCCCATATGCGGTTTTCTCTGGCCTCCGCTCTCAGTGTGGGCGTGACCAGTTCCTGTGAATTCGTGGAAATCAGGCTCCAGGAGGAGCGGCCCCTGGAGGAGCTGGTGGAACCCATCCGCCGGGCCCTGCCCATGGGAATCCATATTGTGAAAGCGGACCTGGCAGACGACAAGGCGCCTAAGCTGATGGCTGTGGCCCAGGGGGCCCGCTACCAAGTCACCGTCCCCTGCAGCGAAGAGCCTGCAGCCGGGTTGGCAGCCTTCGCGGATGCGGAAACAGTCCCGTATACCAAGACCCATAAAAAAGGGAAGGGGAAGCCCAAGACCATCGACGTGAAGGAATTCATCCCTGCTGTGGAGAGTGACTGGAGGGACGGAGAATTGAAACTGGCCTTCGACTGCAAGATCACCCCCACAGGAAGCATGAAGGCTTCTGAATTTCTTCAGGTGCTCCAGGACCAGTTCCAGGTACCCCTGTCCTTTGAACAGGCAGATATCCGCCGGGTGGATCTGTACACCCGGGATGAGGCTGGCCGCAAAAGACCCCTGATCGGGGAAGTCTGAGGAGGTACCATGGATACCATCTATGTAAGCGTCCGGCCGGAAGAGACCCGTATGGGACTGGTAGAGGATGACCGGCTCCAGGAATATGCAGTGGAACGGCGCCATTCTGACAACCTGGTAGGCAATGTGTACCGGGGCCGGGTGTCTAACGTGGTTCCCGGTATCCAGGCCGCTTTTATCGATCTGAACGTGGGAAAGAACGGCTTTCTGACGCTGCGGAAGGGAGAAAAACTGGCAGAAGGCCAGATGCTCCTGGTGCAGGTGGTAAAGGACGCCCGGGGCAACAAGGGACCGGCCGTGACCCGGGACATCACCCTGCCGGGCCGTTATGTGGTGCTTGAACCCTATGGCAGCCGGATCAGTCTGTCCCGGAAGATCACCTGCAAGACCCAGCGGAAGGTGCTGCGGGAATGGGCGGAAAAGCTGCTGCCGGAGAATATGGGACTGGTGATCCGTACGGCGGCTTCCCATGCGGAGGAGGAGGAGATCCGGGCCGACCTGGAACAGCTGCTCCACAGCTGGGACGTGCTGCTGCGCCGGAGCAGAGTGGGGCGGGGCCCCCAACTGCTGTACCGGGAACTGGACCTGGCCATCCGGCTGATCCGGGATTACGCGACTCCCAGGATCCAGCGTATCATCGTGGACGAGGAAAACACCTGTCGGCGGCTGGAGGAGATGCTGGGAGAAATGGGGCTTTCCCAAATCCAGGTGAAGTGGTACAGGGGGAAGGAAGACCTGTTTTCCTTCTATCACCTGGAGGAAGATATCGAGAGCCTTTCCGACCGGGTGGTATGGCTGCCGGGAGGCGGTTATCTGGTGTTCGACTACACGGAAGCCATGACCGTCATCGATGTGAACAGCGGCAAGTTCGCTTCGGCGGCGGACCGGGATTCCACCAGCATGGTAACGAACCGGGAAGCAGCCCGGGAAATCGCCCGGCAGCTTCGGCTGCGGGATATCGGCGGCATTATTGTGGCCGATTTCATCGATATGGATAACCGGGAGGAGCAGGAGGAGATCCTGCAAATATTGAAGCATGCCTTCGCCACTGATAAGATGAAACCCAAGGTCATCGACATCACCCACTTGAATCTGGTGGAAATGACCCGGATGAAGGCCCGGAAGAACCTGTCCAGCATTTTGTACAGTACCTGCCCCCTGTGCGGGGGCAGCGGCCGGGTGGAATCTCCGGAAAGCGTATATGTGGAAATCCGGCGTCGGCTGCGCAGCAGCTTCAGCGAGGGAAATATGAGCCATACCCTGCTGCTGACAGTCCATCCCACGGTATACAGCTGGCTGCGGGAACAGGGTGTGAAGGATATGGAACGGGAGTTCCACTGCACGCTGAAACTGGCCAGTGATCCGGCCCTGGAAGTGGGCGTCTTTATGCTGCTGGCAGTGGATCACTGAACGGGAGGAGAAAGGGGAACCATCATGGAACTGCGGATTCCTTCTTATGTGGATAGAGTACTGGGCGTGCTGCTGGACGCCGGCTATGAGGCCCATGTGGTGGGTGGTGCGGTCCGGGATCTTTTACTGGGACGGACGCCCGATGATTATGATGTGGTCACGAATGCACGCCCGGAGGAAATCAAACGGGTGGCGGCAGGAGCCGGCATCCCGGTGGTCAGCGAGCTGGGCCAGAATTTCGGCGTGGTCATCCTGCGGGTGGAGAGACACGGCGTGGAAGTGGCTGCGTATCGGAACGAAGCCTACGGGGTGGAGGATCCCCACCGGCCGGCAGCGGTCTGGTACTGTGAGACGCTGGAGGAAGACCTGGCCCGCCGGGATTTTACCATCAATGCCCTGGCCCTGGGGCAGGACGGCCGGATCATCGATTGTTTCCACGGGCTGGAGGACCTTCACGGCCGGGTGTTGCGGACTGTGGGGGATGCGGACCAGCGGTTCCGGGAAGATGCACTGCGCATGTTTCGGGCCTGTCGGTTCATCGGACAGCTGGGGTTTACGCCGGATGCCTCCATCCTGCCGGCCATCCGGAATAACCTGGAACGGGTCCGAGGACTTTCTCTGGAGCGGGTACGCACGGAGCTGAACAAGCTGCTGATGGGGTCCTGGGCCGGAGAGGGCATGGATCTTATGGTGCGCAGCGGCCTGGCGGCGGAAAGCTGCCGGGTGAAGAAGCAGGGAACGTACGAAGCAGTTCCCATCCTGCCGGAATTGCAGCACCTGGTGGGGCTGCCACAGAATCCCCATTTCCACCGGTATGATGGCTGGCAGCATACGGCGGTGGCACTGGATAAAGGGGACCGGAGCCTGGAAGTGGGCTGGGCCCTGCTGCTCCATGATGTGGCCAAGGGCCTGGAAGGGGTCCGGGGTGCAAACAGAGAAGGCCTGCCCAGTGACCATGGTCACGAGGTGGTGGGCGCTGCTCTGGCCCGGCAGATCCTGACCCGGCTGCGGATGCCCCGGGAAATGGTGGATCGGGTGGCCTGGCTGGTGAAGAACCACATGCATTTCGGCTTCATCAGCGCCCAGGAGGACGATAAGACGTGGCACTGGCTGCGGAAAGAGGCCCGCAGCGGCCATTTTCGGGTGAACAAGGAGATGGCGGAGGCCTTTAAGCAGCTGACGGCAGTGTGTATCGCCGATGTGGCTGCCACCAATGCGGACAAGAATGATGTGATCCACGCACAGATGTATGGCAAGCGGCTGGTGAAGATGGCCTATCTGATGCCTGTCCATACATCGGATCTGGATCTTTCCGGCCGGGATGCCCTGGCCCTGGGGGCCCGTCCGCCCCAGCTGAAGGTGCTTATGCCCGTATTGCTCCAGAGGGTCCAGGACGGTACCCTGAAAAATGACCTGGTGGAACTGGGAGAGGCTGTAAAGCGATGGCTGAAACGGCAGGGACAGGCGTAATGACAATGGATTTGGAACCAAAAATAAGGTGTTTCCCTGGAAACACCTTATTTTTTATGTACAATATTAGAGAAAAAAACTGAAAAAAACGCAATTTTGTAAGAAGTTATTAGAATTTTTATATATTTACAAAAAAATCAACGAATGACGTCAAGAAAGATTTAAAAAAAAAATTATTTGTGTTATAATCAACTCGTACACTGAATACAGTCGGTCCAACCGGAATGCGAATGTAAAAAATACTCATAAAGGGGGATGGATTATTTCTTAGAGGAGGATTCCGGTTGTTACAGAAACTGGTTTGGATCTTAAGGAGGTTTTTGCTTTGAGTAAAGTAATGACGTTAAAAGACGCAATCGCAAAGTACGTGCACAGCGGTGATCACATTGCTCTGGGTGGCTTTACGACTGACCGCAAACCTTACGCAGCTGTATATGAAATCCTGAGACAGGGTATCACCGATCTGACAGGTCTGGGCGGCGCCGCCGGCGGCGACTGGGATATGCTGATCGGCAATGGCCGTGTCAAGGCCTACATCAACTGCTATACCGCCAATTCCGGTGTAACCAACGTTTCCAGACGGTTCAGAAAATGGTTTGAAGCTGGCAAGCTGACCATGGAAGATTACTCCCAGGATGTAATCTACATGATGTGGCATGCAGCTGCTCTGGGTCTGCCGTTCCTGCCTGTAACCCTGATGCAGGGCTCCGGCCTGACCGATGAATGGGGCATCAGCAAGGAAGTCCGCAAGACCCTGGACAAAGTGCCTGATGACAAATTCAAATACATCGACAACCCCTTCAAACCGGGTGAAAAAGTCGTGGCTGTACCGGTTCCGCAGATCGATGTGGCCATCATCCATGCGCAGCAGGCTTCTCCGGATGGCACCGTTCGCATCTGGGGCGGCAAATTCCAGGATGTGGATATTGCCGAAGCTGCTAAATACACCATTGTTACCTGCGAAGAAATCGTCAGCAATGAAGAAATCCGCAGAGATCCCACGAAAAATGATATCCCCGGCATGTGCGTAGATGCTGTGGTACTGGCTCCTTACGGTGCTCATCCTTCTCAGTGCTATGGCCTGTATGACTACGATAACCCGTTCCTGAAAGTCTATGACGTAGTCAGCAAGACCCAGGAAGACTTCGACGCCTTCTGCAAAGAATGGGTGTTTGACCTGAAAGATCATGACGAATACCTGAACAAACTGGGTGCTACCCGTCTGATCAACCTGAAGGTTGTTCCTGGTCTGGGCTATCATATCGACATGACGAAGGAGGACAAATAACAATGGCTGATTACACGAATTATACCAATAAAGAAATGCAGGCTGTGACCATTGCCAAGCAGATCAAAAATGGTCAGGTCGTAACTGTTGGTACCGGCCTGCCTCTGATCGGCGCCAGCGTGGCAAAGAGAGTCTATGCCCCTGACTGCCACATCATCGTGGAAAGTGGTCTGATGGACTGCTCCCCTGTAGAAGTGCCCCGTTCCGTAGGTGATCTGCGGTTCATGGCTCACTGCGGCTGCATCTGGCCGAACGTCCGGTTCGTTGGCTTTGAAATCAACGAATACCTGCACAAGGCCAACCGCCTGATCGCTTTCATCGGCGGTGCTCAGATCGACCCGTACGGCAACGTGAACTCCACGTCTATCGGTGACTACCATCATCCGAAAACCCGTTTCACCGGTTCCGGCGGTGCCAACGGGATTGCCACCTATTCCAACACCATCATCATGATGCAGCATGAAAAACGCAGATTCATGAATAAGATCGACTATGTGACCAGCCCGGGCTGGATCGACGGCCCTGGCGGACGTGAAAGACTGGGTCTGCCCGGCGATGTAGGTCCGCAACTGGTCGTAACCGATAAAGGCATCCTGAAATTCGATGCCAAGACCAAACGGATGTACCTGGCTGCCTACTATCCTTCTTCTTCTCCGGAAGATGTACTGGAAAACACGGGCTTCGATCTGGACGTTTCCCAGGCTGTGGAACTGGAACCGCCTGATCCTGCCGTCATCAAACTGATCCGTGAAGAAATCGACCCGGGCCAGGCTTTCATCAAAGTTCCGGCTCCGGAAGCAAAATAAACCATTCGGGAGGAAGAATTTAAATGGGTTTCTACTCTATGCCTAGATATTTCCAACACCTGCCTCAAGTAGGCAAACCGCTGAAAAAAGCAGATGCTGACAATACCGAGAAGCTGAAGAAAATCGAAGACGAGATCCATGCGCTGATCAAACAAGCGCAGGATGCCGGCAAGGCTGACGCTGACGTCAACAAGAGAGGCGAACTGACCGCCCGCCAGAGACTGGAAAAACTGGTGGAACCGGGTACCTGGAGACCTCTGAACAGCCTGTACAACCCCCAGGGCAACAAGAACGGTTCCGTGGGCGTGCTGAAAGGCCTGGGCCGTGTCAACGGCAAATGGTGCGTGGTCATTGCTTCCGATAACAAGAAGCTGGCCGGTGCCTGGGTCCCCGGGCAGGCTGAATGCCTGCTGCGGGCTTCTGATACCGCCAAGACCCTGCACATTCCTCTGGTGTATGTGCTGAACTGCTCCGGTGTGAAGTTCGATGAACAGGAAAAAGTATATCCCAACCGTCGTGGCGGCGGTACTCCTTTCTTCCGCAACGCTGAACTGAACCAGCTGGGTGTTCCCGTCATCGTAGGGATCTACGGGACGAACCCTGCAGGCGGCGGCTACCATTCCATCAGCCCCACTGTGATCATTGCCCATGAAAAAGCCAACATGGCTGTCGGCGGTGCCGGTATCATGGGTGGTATGAACCCCAAAGGCCATGTGGATCTGGAATATGCCAACGAAATCGCCGATATGGTAGATCGTACCGGCAAAACGGAACCTCCGGGAGCTGTCGATATCCACTACACTGAAACCGGCTTCATCCGCGAAGTGTACGCTTCTGAAGAAGGCGTCCTGGAAGGCATCAAGAAGTATGTAGGCATGCTGCCGAAGTACGATCCTGAATTCTTCCGTGTGGACGATCCGAAAGAACCGGCCTTCCCGGCTGACGATCTGTACAGCATGGTTCCGCTGAACGACAAACGGGCTTATGATATCTACAACGTCATCGGCCGTCTGTTCGATAACAGCGAATTCAAAGAATACAAGAAAGGCTATGGCCCTGAAATGGTTACAGGCATGGCCAAAGTCAACGGCCTGCTGGTCGGCGTTGTGGCCAACGTCCAGGGCCTGCTGATGAACTACCCTGAATACAAGGCTGCCGGCTCCGTAGGTATCGGTGGCAAGCTGTACCGTCAGGGCCTGGTGAAGATGAACGAATTCGTCGCTCTGTGCACCAGAGACCGTCTGCCCATCGTCTGGATCCAGGACACCACCGGTATCGACGTAGGCAACGATGCAGAAAAAGCGGAACTGCTGGGTCTGGGCCAATCCCTGATTTACTCCATCCAGAGCTCCAGGATTCCGCAATTCGAAATCACCCTGAGAAAGGGTACTGCTGCTGCCCACTATGTACTGGGTGGCCCGCAGGGCAACGATACCAATGCCTTCTCCATCGGTACGGCTGCTACGGAAATCGCTGTTATGAACGGTGAAACCGCTGCTACGGCCATGTACTCCCGGAGACTGGCCAAAGACCGGAAAGCCGGTAAGGATCTGCAGCCGACCATCGATAAGATGAACGCCCTGATCCAGGCTTTCTACACCAAATCTCGTCCGAAAGTTTGCGCCGAACTGGGTCTGGTGGACGAAATCGTGGATATGAACAAACTGCGTGACTATGTAGTTGCCTTCACGGAAGCTGCTTACCAGAATCCGGAAAGCATCTGCCCGTTCCATCAAATGCTGCTGCCGCGTGCCATCAGAGAGTTCGACACTTTCGTAAAGAAATAATCCTTACGGAGGCAATTCATTTATGAGTATCTATACCTTGGGAATCGATGTTGGATCTACGGCGTCCAAGTGCGTTATCCTGAAAGACGGAAAAGACATCGTGGCAAAATCCCTGGTAGACGTGGGGACCGGTACATCCGGTCCCGCACGTTCTATTAAGGAAGTCCTGGAGAATGCCCACATGACGCGGGAAGATATGGCGTTTACCCTGGCTACCGGCTACGGACGCAATTCGCTGGAAGGCATTGCCGACAAGCAGATGAGCGAACTGAGCTGTCATGCCATGGGTGCCAGTTTCCTGTGGCCCAACGTCCATACGGTCATCGATATCGGTGGCCAGGATGTGAAGGTTATCCATGTGGAAAACGGAGCCATGACCAATTTCCAGATGAACGATAAATGCGCTGCCGGGACAGGCCGCTTTTTGGATGTAATGGCGAATATCCTGGAAGTGAAAGTTTCTCAACTGGCTGAGCTGGGTGCCCAGTCCAAGAAACGGATCTCCATCAGCTCCACTTGCACGGTTTTTGCCGAAAGTGAAGTCATCAGCCAGCTGTCCAAAGGCGCGGATAAGGTCGACATCATTGCCGGGATCCATCGTTCCGTAGCCAGCCGTGTCATCGGCCTTGCCAACCGGGTGGGGGTTGTGAAGGATGTAGTGATGACAGGCGGTGTGGCCCAGAACTATGGCGTGAGACAGGCCCTGGAAGAAGGTCTTGGTGTGGAAATCAAGACGTCTCCCCTGGCACAGTACAATGGTGCCCTGGGTGCTGCCCTGTATGCGTATAAAAAAGCGTTGAAAAATCAAGCGCAAGCATGATTTCATTTCGAGAGAAGGAAGGATCATTATGCCAAAGAAAGTAAGCCCTGGCGTTCAGGCATTGAGAGATGTAGTTGAAAAGGTTTACAGAGAACTGCGGGAAGCCAAAGAAAGAGGAGAAAAAGTAGGCTGGTCCTCTTCCAAGTTCCCCTGCGAATTGGCTGAATCTTTCGGTCTGCACGTAGGTTATCCTGAAAACCAGGCTGCTGGTATCGCTGCCAACCGTGACGGCGAAGTGATGTGCCAGGCTGCTGAAGACATGGGGTACGATAACGATATCTGCGGGTATGCCCGGATTTCCCTGGCTTATTCCGCCGGCTATCGGGGTGCCAACAAGATGGATAAAGATGGCAACTATGTCATCAACCCCAACAGCGGCAAACAGATGAAAGATGAAAATGGCAAGAAGGTCTTCGATGAAAACGGCAAACCCGTGATCGATCCCAAGACCCTGAAACCGTATCCGACTGTAGATAATATCTATGAAATCGCAGCCCTGCCCGAAGGGGAAGAAAAGACCCGCCGGCAGAATGCCCTGCATAAATATCGTCAGATGACCATGCCTCAGCCGGACTTCCTGCTGTGCTGCAACAACATCTGCAACTGCATGACCAAATGGTATGAAGACATTGCCCGTCGTCATAACATTCCCCTGATCATGATCGATGTTCCCTACAACGAATTCGACCATGTAAACGAATCCAACGTGAAATACATCCGTGCCCAGCTGGATACGGCCATCCATCAAATGGAAGAAATCTCCGGCAAGAAGTTCGATGAAGACAAATTCGAACAATGCTGCCAGAACGCCAACCGTACGGCCAAGGCATGGTTGAAGGTCTGCGATTACCTGCAATACAAACCGGCTCCGTTCAACGGGTTCGATCTGTTCAACCACATGGCCGATGTAGTAACCGCTCGTGGCCGTGTAGAAGCTGCTGAAGCTTTCGAACTGCTGGCCAGCGAACTGGAACAGCACGTCAAAGAAGGTACCACCACGGCTCCGTTCAAAGAACAGCATCGTATCATGTTCGAAGGTATCCCCTGCTGGCCGAAACTGCCGAACCTGTTCAAACCGCTGAAAGCCAACGGCCTGAACATCACCGGCGTTGTGTATGCGCCTGCTTTCGGATTTGTATACGACAACCTGGATGGTCTGGTGAAAGCATACTGCAAAGCGCCTAACTCTGTCAGCATCGAACAGGGTGTTGCATGGCGTGAAGGCCTGATCCGCGACAACAAGGTGGACGGCGTACTGGTTCACTACAACCGGTCCTGCAAACCCTGGAGCGGATATATGCCTGAAATGCAGCGTCGGTTCACCAAAGACATGGGTATCCCCACTGCCGGGTTCGATGGTGACCAGGCTGACCCGAGAAACTTCAACGCGGCTCAGTATGAGACCCGTGTTCAGGGCTTGGTCGAAGCCATGGAAGCAAATGATGAAAAGAAGGGGAAATAACAATGGCTATCAGTGCACTGCTTGATGAATTCAAACAAATCTCTGCCAGCCCGAAAACCATGCTGGCAAAATACAAAGCCCAGGGTAAAAAAGCCATCGGCTGCCTGCCTTACTATAGCCCGGAAGAACTGGTCTATGCTGCAGGTATGGTTCCCATGGGTGTATGGGGCTGCAACGGCAAACAGGAAGTCCGTTCCAAAGAATACTGTGCTTCCTTCTATTGCACCGTTGCCCAGCAATCCCTGGAAATGCTGCTGGACGGTACCCTGGATGGCCTGGACGGGATCATCACGACCGTACTGTGCGATACCCTGCGTCCTATGAGCCAGAACTTCAAAGTCGCCATGGCCGGCAAGATGCCGGTTATCTTCCTGGCCCATCCGCAGGTCCGTCAAACCGCTGCCGGCCGTCAATTCACCTATGACGCCTACAACGAAGTGAAAGGTCATCTGGAAGAAATCTGCGGTCACGAAATCACCAATGATGCCATCCTTGATGCCATCAAAGTGTACAACAAGAGCCGTCAGGCCCGTCGTGAATTCTGCAAACTGGCCAACGAACATCCGGATCTGATTCCGGCTTCTGCCCGTGCTGCCGTTCTGCGTGCTGCTTACTTCATGCTGAAGGATGAATACACGGCCAAACTGGAAGAACTGAACAAAGAACTGGCTGCTGCTCCTGCTGGCAAGTTCGATGGCCACAAAGTGGTTGTTTCCGGTATCATCTACAACATGCCCGGCCTGCTGAAAGCCATGGATGACAACAAGCTGGTAGTCGCTGCTGATGACTGCGCTTATGAAAGCCGCAGCTTCGCAGTAGATGCTCCGGAAGACCTGGATAACGGGCTGCAGGCACTGGCTGTACAGTTCTCCAAACAAAAGAACGATGTACTGCTGTATGACCCCTCCTATCTGCAGAACACCCGTTCTGAACATGTGTGCCAGCTGGTCAAAGACAGCGGCGCTGAAGGTGTTGTGGTCTTTATGATGCAGTTCTGCGATCCGGAAGAAATGGAATATCCTGACCTGAAGAAGGCTCTGGATGCCCATCACATTCCCCATGTGAAGATCGGTGTGGATCAACAGACCCGTGACTTCGGGCAAGCCCAGACCGCTCTCGAAGCTTTCGCAGAAAGCCTGTAAGCCGATACGAAGAAGGAGCTGTGCAAGCGCAGCTCCTTCTTTTTTTGAGTCTCTAGTCACTAGGCTCGAGTCTCCAGCGAATGGAAAGGCGCTGTGAAAAAATCATTCACAGCGCCTTAAATTTGCCAGCGTAAGCTGGCTTCCATCGGCTAGAGACTAGTGACTAGAGACTAGTGACGGGGGTGTGAAAATCATTTTTTCACATCCCCTTTTTATGTGTATTAAAAAATCAGTCCATATTTTTTGGCGTCGGCGGTCAGCTGGTCCCGAAAGGACGGGTGGGCAATGGCAATCAGGGCTTTGGCCCGTTTGTCCAGGGGCTGTCCCCGGAGCCAGGCTGTGCCATATTCTGTCACAACGTAATCCACATCGTTCCGGGAGGTGGAGACGATGGTGCCCGGCCGGAAGGAAAGTACGATCTTGGAGCGAAGGACCTTTTCTCCGGTCCGGCTCCGGGCCGTATAGCAGGAGGGCAGGGCCAGGATGGATTTTCCGCCGGGAGACAGCTGGGCCCCTTCCACGGTTTCTGTCTGGGCTCCCGTAGCACTCCACTGGGTAAACCCCATGGATTCAGCGGCACACTGGCCGGTCAGATCGATTTCCAGGGCGGTGTTCAGGGAGACCATGTTGCGGTTTTGGGCAATGACAGCTGGAGCGTTGGTATAATATCCGCCTTTGATCAGGATGTCCCTGTTTTCGTGGAGGAATTGGTACAGTTCCTGACTGCCGGCAGCAAAGGCTGTGACTGTCTCTCCCGGATGAAAGCCTTTCCGGGAATTGTCCACGGCTCCACAGCGGATCAGTTCCATCAGGCTCTCACTGAACATGCCGGAATGGATGCCCAGGTGCCTGCGATCTTTCAGCCGGATGGCCACCGCATCGGGAATGTGCCCCACCCCCAGCTGAAGGGTGGAACCATCCGGGATCAGTTCGGCGATCCGGGTGCCGATGGCCTGGTCCACGGGCCGCAGGGTCGTTTTCGGCATTTCCGGTACCGGCCGGTCCGTTTCCACAAAAGCCGTCACGGCGGACAGGGGCAGGATGGTATCTCCATAGGTCCGGGGATACCGGGAACTGACTTCCAGCAGGACCAGGGCCCCGTTATCGATGATTTCTCTTTCGAACAGGGCGCTGATGGAAAGGGAAAAATTCCCCTCCGCATCCATGGGGGAAGCCGTAGCCAGCAGTGCCGGGCGGCGGCCCTGGGAGCGGAGCTGCTGGAAAGTCTTTCGTACCAGGTTGGTGGAGTACCCGGGAAGGAAACTGCAGAGCCCCTCCTGATGGGCTTTCCGGGCCGGAGGACTGAAAAACCAGCAGACATGCTCCAGGGTTTCCCGCATGGCTGGATCATGGTACCAGGCCAGATCCCGGGCAGGCATACAGGAATTGAACACCAGGTTTTTCCGTCCCCAGTGGTGGAGCAGGGGGATCTGTTCCAGCAGGGTCACCGGTTCAGCCAGTGCTTGGGCGGACAGGATATAATCACCGTCCTGGAGCAGGGAAAGCAACTCCGGGACGGTCTTCTTTTTTTGGTTATAGGCGGACAGTAGCGACAAAAGAATGCCTCCTTATAAGATGGTTTGGACGATTTCACGCAATAGATGGATCAGGGGATCCAATACAGGATCTCCTTCCAGTTCATTCCGGTAATACAGAGTCAGCCAGGGGGCTTCCTGCAGGTTTCCGGTGGCAAAATAGCGGACCGGATGGGCTGGATGCAGGGCCTTCACGTAACAGCTCATGGTAAAGGAAATCCCCAGGCCTTCTGCGGCCAGTCCGAGGGCTGTTTCGATGCTGGCAATCTCTTTGCAGGCTGCGGGTTTCAGACCCTGTTCCAGGAGCCGGTCCTCCTGGTGGCGAATTTGCTGGATGGGACTTTGCAGAAACAGGGTCTCTCCAGAGAGTGCCGCAGGAGGCAAATAGGGCCAGGGCAGGCCTTCCAGGGGACGGGCCTGCTGGCAGCAGGGATTATCGGGCAGCAGGATGGCCAGCAGGGTCTCCTGTTTCAGGCGTACACAGGAAAATTCCGGATCTGGTTTGTCCTGGATGCACAGAATCAGGTCGAACTCACCCCGGCGCAGCGCATCCTTCAGTTCAAAACCGTGGCGATGGTGTAGCTTCAGGTCTACTGGCAGATGGGATTTATGGATGGCAGCCAGGAGAGGAGGCATCAGCAGGGTGGAAAACAGCAAATAGGTGCCGATATGCAGGTCTCTCTGGGAATTCTGCCGCAGGGCTTTCAGCTCTCTGGCCAGTTCTCTGTCCAACTGCAGCATCTTCCGGGCGTAGGATAGAGCCAGCCGCCCGGCTGGCGTCAGCTGGGCTTTGCGGCCCTGCTTCTGGAACAGGGGCTGGCCCATTTCCTGTTCCAGCTTTTTCATGGCGATGCTCAGCGTAGGCTGGGTGATGAACAGAGTCCTGGCGGCCTGATGGAAGCTGTTACAGTCGGCCAGCGTAACCAGGTAGTGGCATTGTTTCAGATTAAAGGGCATAATGGCTTGCCTCCTTAGACTCCTGGAGTTGATTGATTTATTATACCATGGATGTGGAGCCTGCCGGGTAAAATGATAAATAAACTTTATCATTTTGATGAAAAAGAACAATTTGAAAGGATGGATGATCTATCCTACAATAAAATCATCAATCGTGCGGGTATAAAAAAGGAGTGAATGAAATGGAGGCAACAGCCAAATTGAAAGCGGTAAAGAAAGTCAATTTCCCTCATACCTTCATCATCATCTTTGCATTGATCGTGGTGGCGGTCCTTCTGACCTGGATCATTCCGGCGGGGATGTACGACTTTGTTAAGGGACCAGGGGGCAAAAAAGTCCTGGATCCGGCAACCTTCCATTATGTGGCCCAAAGCGGCATCAATCCCCTGAAGATTCCTTTGTATATCATGAAGGCTATGAACAAGCGGATCGATCTGATGATGGTAATCCTGATGGCAGGGGCTGCTTTCCACATCGTGACAAAATCCGGTTCCCTGCAGGCCATCCTGGCCATGGGGGCCAGAAAATTCTCGGATCGGCTTGAGATCTTCCTGCCGGCGTTGACCCTGATCTTCGGCTTGATCTGCACCACCCAGGGTGCCAATACGTTCATACCCTTCGGACCGGTGATGGTGATGCTGGCCATGGCCATGGGACTGGATTCCATCACCGGGGCATCCATCCTGCTGTTGGGCGGGGCCATCGGCTTTGCCACCGGTACCCTGAATATGTATACCACGGTGGTAGCCCAGACTATAGCAGATCTACCCCTGTATTCCGGACTGTGGTATCGGGCCATCTGTTTCGCAATATATTATGTAATCACCAATATCTACCTGATTCGGTATGCACGGAAAATCAAGGCTGATCCCAAACAGAGTCCCATGTATGACCTGGATCAGGAGATCCGGGCTACCACTGGAGGGATGGATCTGGAAGAAACGGGGAAAATGACCCGTCAGAAAGCGATTCCTCTTGCCTTGCTGGTCCTGACCTTTGGAGTGATCATCTACGGAGCCATTGCTTTGCGCTGGGGCATGGCAGAAATGTCTGCCGGTTTTCTGGTGTATGCGGTGGTAGCTGACTTATTGAGCGGTGCCAGTCCCAATGAAATGTGCAAGGATATCATTGCCGGCAGCAAACAGATGCTGGGAGCCGCCTACATCATCGGTATGGCCACGGCCATCAGTACCATCATGAACGACGGGAAAATCACCTATACCATCGTCCATGCTATGGCTGTCCTGCTGGACGGACTGCCGGCGGGAATCATCGCGCCCGGTATGGTGTTGGCCAATACGCTGATCAATGTGTTCCTGACCAGCGGCAGCGGCCAGGCGGTGGCTGTGATGCCCATTATGATCCCTCTGTCCGATGTTTTAGGCGTGACCCGGCAGACAGCCGTACTGGCCTTTAATTTTGGCGATGGCTTCTGCAATTACGTACTGCCCACGTCCACGGCCCTTATGGGGACACTGGGGGTGACCAACATTCCCTATGACCGGTGGATGCGGTTTATGTGGAAACTGTTCCTGATTTGGCTGCTGATGGGATGCGTCCTGGCTTCTGTGGCCCAGCTGATCCATTTGGGGCCCCTGTGATGGAGCTGTACAGAGTCACAAGTGTAAAAGGAGAAGAGAACATGCTGGAACAGCAAATTGACCAGGCAAATGCCTGTGTGGATGAGCAGAAACCGGTCCTGACGAAAATGGCAGATACCATCTTTGACCATCCTGAAATCGGGCCCAATGAATTCTATGCCAGCCGCCTGCTGACAGAGTATTTGACAGCCCATGGATTTCAGGTGGAAAAAGGTGTGGGTGGACTTCCTACTGCCTTTCGAGCCATCTGGAAGAACGGGGAGGGAGGACCCAATCTGGGTCTTCTGTGCGAATATGATGCTCTGCCAGGGATGGGTCATGGGTGCGGGCACCACATGCAGGGACCGTGTATCCTGGGAGCGGCTGTAGCCATCCAGAAGGCTGCCGGGGCCAAACCTTTCACCCTGACCGTATATGGGACACCGGCTGAAGAAAACCTGAGCGGCAAATACCTGATGATTCAGAATGGCTGTACGTTCGAGGAATTGGATGCAGCGCTGATGATGCATGGAGGACCTGCTACCCAGACAGATATCAAATGCCTGGCCATTGCCAAGTACAATCTGGCCTATCACGGAATCGCAGCACACGCGGCTCTGCAACCGGAGTCTGGACGCAGCAGTCTGGATGCCATGTGCCTGGCCTTCCATGGTATGGAATGTCTGCGGGAACATGTGGCTGACGATGTGCGGCTGCACTATAATATCCTCGATACCGGAGGAACCCCGGCCAATGTAGTTCCCAGCCTGACCCGGGCCGAAATCCTGGTCCGGGCAGATAAAGTCAGTGCCGTACGGGCTCTGATGGTCCGGTTGGAAAAAATCTTTCAGGGCGCTGCTATGATGACGGAGACAAAAGCCGAAATTAAGGTAACGAAAGTGTTGGATAACAAGATTCCCAATCTCCATTTGAATGATCTGCTGATGAAATATGCCCGGATCCTGGGAGCCCCCAACTGCCAGCCCCCTCGCAAGAAGACCGGTTCCACGGACTTTGCCAATGTCATGCACCGGGTGCCGGGGTCCTGCATCCGGGTGGCATTCGTTGAGAAAGGAGCAACGGCCCATTCCCAGGAATTCCTTGATGCGGGGAAGACAACGGATGCCCATAAAGCCATTGTCTATGGGGCGAAAATCCTGGCATCCACGGTATTGGAACTGGTTCACCAGCCAGAAGAACTTCAGGCCATCCAACAGGAATTTAAGGAACGTCTGGCGGAAGAACAGAAATAATGTAAACAAGAAAAATTATCGATTAGACGGAAGAAGCCCTTTCTTCCGTCTTTTTTTCAGGATTGGATCCAGTAGGAAAAGTCTGGAAATGGATGGGAAACCGAAAACTGTAACAGATGTCTTATGAGAATACACATACTGTCTATTGTGTATTTGTCGTTTAAATTGAATGGAAAAACACAATATGTAGTAATTTCCCTTGCGGAAAACGGGAAAGTATTGTATGATAATAAAAGATTTTTCAAGTCCATTTAGAAAGTGACTCTAATAAAATATTTATTATTGATTATAGAAAACAAGGGATTCCAGGAAAGGGGAGCGGCTATGAAGGTTATCAAAAGAGACGGCTCTACGGTTTCTTTCGACCGGAGCAAAATCGTCAAAGCCATATCGAAAGCCAACAAGGCTGTGGAGGAAAAGGAACGGCTTCCGCAGGAAGATATCGAAGAGATTGCATCTTTCGTAGAGCATAAGAACAAGAAAAGACTCCTGGTGGAAGATATCCAGGATATGGTGGAAAAACAGATCATGATCCGGGGCCGGTATGAACTGGCCAAGGCCTATATCATCTACCGGTATAACCGGGCCCTGGTCCGCAAAGCCAACACCACGGATGATTCCATCCTGAGCCTGATCAGCAACAAGAACAAGGACGTGATGGAGGAAAACTCCAACAAGAACGCCGTCATGGTCTCCACCCAGCGGGACCTGATTGCCGGGGAAGTTTCCCGCGACCTGACCCGCCGGGTGGTACTGCCGGAAAAGATTTCCCGGGCCCATGACGAAGGGGTCATCCATTTTCACGATGCGGATTACTTCATCCAGCCTATGTTCAACTGCTGCCTGGTGAACCTGGGTGACATGCTGGATAACGGCACGGTGATGCACGGCAAACTGATCGAAAGCCCCAAGAGCTTCCAGGTGGCCTGCACCGTTATGACCCAGATCATTGCCTCCGTGGCATCCGCCCAGTACGGCGGCCAGTCCGTGGATGTGTCCCACCTGGGCAAATACCTGCGGCGCAGCCGGGAAAAATTCAAGAAACGCCTGATCGAGACCACCCATGGGAATCTGCCGGAAAACGAGATGGAAGCCATCCTGGACAGCCGGATGAAGGACGAACTGGCCAGCGGTGTTCAGACCATCCAATACCAGATCAATACCCTGATGACCACCAACGGACAGTCTCCTTTCGTGACCCTGTTCCTGCACCTGGATCCCAAGGATGAGTACATCGAGGAAAACGCCCAGATCATTGAAGAAATCCTGCGGCAGCGTCTGGAGGGCATCAAAAACGAAGTGGGTGTCTATGTGACCCCGGCCTTCCCGAAACTGGTGTACGTGCTGGATGAATTCAACTGCCTGAAGGGCGGCAAGTACGATTACCTGACCAAACTGGCTGTGAAGTGCTCCATCAAACGGATGTACCCGGACTATATTTCCGCCAAGAAGATGCGGGAAATCTACCAGGGCAATGTGTTCTCTCCCATGGGCTGCCGTTCCTTCCTGTCTCCCTGGAAGGACAAGGATGGCAACTACAAGTTCGAAGGCCGGTTCAACCAGGGCGTGGTTTCCCTGAACCTGCCCCAGATCGGCATCATTGCCAATGGCGACGAAGACAAGTTCTGGAAACTGCTGGATGAACGGCTGGATCTGTGCTACGATGCCCTGATGGTGCGCCATAATGCCCTGAAGGGGATCCGCAGCGATGTGAGCCCCATCCACTGGCAGAACGGTGCCATTGCCCGGCTGAAGAAGGGCGAGACCATCGACAAGCTGCTGGAAGGCGGCTATTCCACCCTGAGCCTGGGTTACATTGGCCTGTACGAATGCACAAAGGCCATGAAGGGCGTCAGCCACACCACCCCTGAAGGGGAAGAATTTGCCATGCGGGTGATGAAACGGCTGCGCAAGGCCTGTGATGACTGGAAAGCCAAGACCGGCCTGGGCTTCGCTCTGTATGGGACTCCGGCAGAATCTCTGTGCTATCGATTCGCCCGGATCGACAAGGAACGGTTCGGCACCATCAAAGACATCACCGACAAGGGCTACTATACCAATTCCTATCATGTGGATGTACGGGAACCCATCGATGCATTCAGCAAGTTCAAGTTCGAATCCCAGTTCCAGCCCATTTCCTCCGGCGGTTGCATCTCCTATGTGGAAATCCCCAACATGAAGAAGAACCCCACTGCCATCGAAGACGTGGTCCGGTTCATCTACGACAACATCCAGTACGCCGAATTCAATACGAAATCCGACTACTGCCAGGTATGTGGTTTCGACGGGGAAATCCAGATCAACGACAATCTGGAATGGGAATGCCCGCAATGCCACAACAAGGATCAGTCCAAGATGAACGTGACCCGGCGGACCTGCGGCTACCTGGGTGAAAACTTCTGGAACGTGGGCAAGACCAAAGAAATCAAATCAAGGGTTCTGCATCTGTAAGGAGGCTTTTTCGTGAATTACGCGACCATCAAGAAAGTGGATGTGGCCAATGGCCCAGGCGTACGGGTTTCCCTGTACGTCAGCGGCTGTACCCACCATTGCAAAGGATGTTTCAACCAGGAAACCTGGGACTTCGCCTACGGGAAGCCCTTTACCCAGGACCAGTTGAAAGAGATCCTGGAAGACCTGGAACCGGACTATATCCGGGGCTTCTCCCTGCTGGGAGGGGAACCTTTCGAACCGGCCAACCAGGAGGTACTGGTGGGCGTGCTCCGTCATATCCGGGAGCGCTATCCGAAAAAGACCATCTGGTGTTACAGCGGCTATCTGTTCGACCATGACATGCTGGCCGGGAAACTGGGCGATCCAGCCATTACCCGGGAGATGCTGGGGTACCTGGATGTGCTGGTGGACGGGGAATTCGTGGAAAGCAAAAAGAACCTGAACCTGCGGTTCAAGGGTAGCGAAAACCAGCGGATCATCAACGTACCCAGGTCTCTGGAAACGGGCAGCATCGTTTTGTGGGACGGAGAGGAATACGCATGAATGCCAGGGGGTGTGAAAAAATCACACCCCCTTGTTTTGTCCGTGCTCAGGGGGAAGTGTTGATGGAAGAATTTCCTGTCTGCTAATTTTCAACCAGGTGTAAACAATCCTTCTTTTTTGTTTTCAAATGTTGGGGAAAATGGTACAATGGGCTTGTTGATTTTGGATCATTTTTTCTGATGTTGTATCAATATAGGAGGGGATTTGGATGGACGTATTGGCTATGACGGAAGATGAACTGGAAGCGAAATGTGTGGAGTGGCGCCGGTGGTTCCATGAACATCCGGAAGTGAGCACGAAAGAACAGCATACTTCGGAGAAAATCTTTTCGATCCTGGAGAAACTGGGCCTGGATCCGGTCCGGGGCCAGGGCCATTATGGAGTGGCTGCCACCCTCAAAGGCGGAAAACCGGGTCCTATGGTGGCGCTGCGGGCGGATATGGATGCTCTTTCCGTCAAGGAAGATACCGGGTTGCCCTACGCATCCCAGAATCCTGGTGTGATGCATGCCTGCGGCCATGATATCCATATGACCACCCTGCTGGAAACCATCCTGCGGCTGCTGCGCCGGAGGGACGAGATCCAGGGCAGTGTGCGGATCCTGTTCCAGCCTTCGGAAGAACTGGCTCCCACCGGCGGTGCTCGATATATGATCAAGGATGGGTTCCTGAAGGATGTGAAGGCCGTGTTCGGTCTCCATGTTTGGCCCAACTACGTGTGCGGCCAGATCGGGGTGAAACCCGGTGCCATGATGGCTGGTTCCGACCGGATCAAAGTGGTGATCAAAGGGAAGACCTCCCATGCTGGTCATCCCCAGGAAGGCATCGATGCCATTATGGCAGCGGCTGATTTCCTGGAACAGGTAAGCCACATCGTCAGCCGGCGGGTGAGCCCCCTGGCCACGGCCACCATCAACATCGGCACCATCCACGGGGGCTCCCGTTACAATGTGGTGCCCGATGAAGTGACCCTGGAAGGCACCATCCGCACCCTGGACGAAACCAACCGGAAGAACATCCCTGAGTTCATCCAGGGCATCCTGGATGGACTGAAGAAATCTGCCGGGGTGGAGTATGAATTCAATTATTATTATGGCTATCCGGTGCTGGACAACTGGCCGGTACCGGCGAAACTGGTGGCGGATACGGCCCGGCAGGTCCTGGGCGAAAACGGGCTGGCACCCCATGTGATACCGGACCTGACGGCCGAAGATTTCGGCTTCTATATGCAGGATATCCCCGGTTCCTTCCTGTGGCTGGGGTGCGGCACGGAAGGCCAGCCCGTCCACGGCCTGCACAACGCCAAGATGTGCCCCAATGAAAATGCCCTGGTGGTGGGCTCCAAGCTCATGAGCCAGGTGGTGATCAATGCCCTGGATGCGTTGCAGAAGGGCGTGGATTTTACCCAAAAGGACTAAAAGGAGAATTTCAATGAAACTGGCATTTATCGGTGACAGCCTGGTGAGCTGTACCAACGTGACACTGTCCGATACCTGGTATGACATCGCTTCCAGGAAGCGAGGCTTCGAGGTGGTGAATAACGCTGCCGGGGGCAAATTGACCCTGGTCATGTGGGGGATGTTCAACATGGACGTGGTGGATGAAAAGGCGGACGGCGTATTCATCTGCTGTGGCATGAACGATATCCTGCTGGATGATCCGTTGGAAAAGGTGAAGGAAAACATGGCAGGTACCTTCGACAAGGCGGAAAAGGCGGGACTGGATCCGATCTTCATCGGACTGCCGCCGCTCACCCGCATCGAGAGCACGGAAAAGGGCTGGCAGCTGCCCAGCGAATTCGAAAAGCACAACGCCGTGCTGAAGGAATACCGGCAGTGGCTGAAGGAAGAAGCAGCCCGCCGGAACCTGCCCACCCTGGATTATGAACAGGTGCTCAGCGACGCGGAAAAGGCCGCTGGCCACTCTGTGTTCGAAGACGGGCTCCATCCCACACCGGAAGGGTACCGGGCCATTGCCGATGCCTTTGTGGCTCTGCTGGATGAGACCCAAAAGGACAAGGCATGACCCGGGATCCCAAGGCACCGGTGATCATGACCCGGTCGGTGATGCTGAAAATGGCCAACTCTGCCGGGAATCTCTTCGGAGGCACCCTGATGGGCTGGATGGATGAAGTGAGCGGCATTGCAGCCCACCGGTTTACCTGGACAAGGGTGACTACGGCTGCGGTGAAGGCCATGAATTTTTACGTGCCCATCCCCTATGGCACGGTCCTTCAACTGGAGGGACGTGTGGTCCGGGTGGGGCATACCTCTCTGGATGTGGCAGTGACAGCCTGGCTGGAGCCGGAACAGGAAGACCAGGAACTCATTCGGGCAGCGGATGCCCTGTTTGTGTATGTCTCTCTGGATGAAAAAGGAAAACCGAAAAAAATAGAGCGGACGTTGTAAAGAAAGGGCTGTGAAGAGATGAGGATTCATTTCTTCACAGCCCTTTCTTTTTCTTTTGCGGGAAATGGAGTACAATGAGGAAAACCAACGATGGGTAAAGGGGAGTATAATCATGATCTATTATTTTTCGGCCACGGGGAATTCCCTGGCCATGGCAAAGCAGCTGGGCGAGGCTCTGGAGGATTCCTTCCAGTCCATCACCCGGGTTAGCGAGAAAGCTCTGCAGGGCGAAACCATCGGGCTGGTGTTCCCGGTGTTCTATGGGGATGTACCGGTGAACGTGGCAGAATTCGTCCGCACCCATGAGTTTCCCAAAGACGCCTATATCTATGCCCTGGCCACCTGCGGCAGTTCCTGGGGTCGCACGTTCCGGACCCTGCAGAACCTGCTGCAGGCGCAGGGCTGCAGGCTTTCCTGGAGCCGGGCCGTGCCTCTCATCGCCAACAGCACCATCTGCGGCAGGTCCCACATCGGCTACGATCTGCACAAGCTGGACAAGGAACCGGAAGTAGTGAAGGAAGCGGTCGAAGCCATCCGGAACCGGAAAGTAGATCACAGCCTGGAAACCGGGTCCCTCATGGCCAGCCTGTTCGACAATCCCATCGGCCACGCCATCGGCGACTGGTACATGCGCATCCAGGTGGATCCGGACCGGTGCAAAAAATGCGGCGAATGTGTGCGGCTGTGCCCGCAGCAGAACATCACGATGGGAGAGAAAGCGGCCGTCATGGGGAAGGACTGCATCCAGTGCCTGGCCTGCCTCCACGGCTGCCCGTACCAGGCCATCACCGTGCGGGGCCGGGTGGTACGCAAGGAAGACCAGTGGCGTCACCCGAGAGTGACGGTGCAGGAACTGGAACGGGAGGCGCGATAAAAGAATGGACGAACGCTTTGCGAAACAGCTGCGGTTCATCCTGGAGCTGGACAAGGAAAAGACCATATTGCGGCAGACTCATCTCACCGGGTACAAACGGCAGGAAGACGATGCGGAACACGCCTGGCACATGGCGGTGATGGCGTGCCTTTTGAAGGAATATGCCAACGAGCCCTTTGACCTGGCCAAGACCCTGCTCATGATCTTGCTCCACGATGTGGTGGAAATCGACGCTGGGGATACGTATGCCTATGATGTGGAAGCGGTGAAGAGCCAGCGGCAGCGGGAAGAAAAGGCGGCGGACCGGATTTTCGGCCTGCTGCCCGAGGACCAGGCCAGGGAATTCCGGGCCCTTTTTGAGGAATTCGACAGGGGAGATACGCCGGAAGCCCGGTACGCCCACGCCCTGGACAACTTCCAGCCCATCCTGCTGAACGATGCCAATGACGGCAAAGACTGGCGGGCCCATCAGGTGCATCGGCAGCAGGTGGAAAAACGCAATGCCCGTACCCACGAGGGCAGCGAAAAAATCGGGAAAGCCGTCCAGGCCATCATCGATAGAAACGTGGAAAAAGGGAACTTGCTGCCATAAAAAAAGGGGCTGTGAAATAATACTTCACAGCTCCTTAAATTCGCCAGCGTAAGCTGGCTTCCATCGGCTAGTGACTAGTGACCAGTGACTAGTGACGGGGTGTGAAAAAGCATTTTTTCACACCCCCTTTTTCCCTTTCACACAATACCAGATCCATACCAGGAACACTGCCGCAATGCCCAGCCAGTGGGCCAGGGTGGCAGGACCCTGTTTGATGAACATATCCTCGTAGCCTTTGAGATACACACCCAGCAGAAGCAGGGGCAGGCCATGGGTCAAATAGGGCTTCCAGAAACCGGGCAGGTTCCGGCCCTGGCCGGCGTTCACCTCCGCCAGGAAATTGTTCCAGCCCCAGCCGTTCTTGCGGGTGCAGAACAGCACGAAAGTCAGGCCGCCCAGGGGCAGCAGGTTGTTACTGACGATGAAGTCTTCCAGGTCCAGCACACCGGTGCCGGGACCCAGGGGCTGGAAGCCGCTCCACACGTTGAAGCCCAGCACGCAGGGGATACTGCCCACAGCAATGAGAACAAACACAATCCAGGCAGCCTTGGGCCGCTCCCAGTCGAACAGTTCCCGGAAGCAGGCGATGATGCTTTCCATGACGGCAATGACCGTGGACAGGGCGGCGAAGGACAGGAAGATGAAGAACAGGCTGCCCCAGATCCGGCCGCCGGGCATCAGGGTGAACAGGTTGGGGATGGTCAGGAAGATCAGGGACGGACCGGCGTCGGGCTGGATGCCGTAGGCAAAGCAGGCGGGGATGATGATGAACCCGCTCATGAGGGCTACGAACGTATCCAGGGCGGTGATGGTTATAGCTTCCCCGGGCAGGCTCCGTTTCTTGTCCATATAGGAGGCAAAGATCATCATGGCTCCGTTGCCGGCACTCAGGGTGAAGAAGGCCTGGCTCATGGCGGCGTAGATCACATTGCCCCAGCCAATCTTTTCAAGAGAAGGGAAGTTGGGAACCAGGTAGAACTCGATGCCCTTTTCCGCGCCGGGCAGGAACACGGAATGTACGGCCAGCACCATCATGAGCAGCAGCAGGGCACTCATCATGACCTTGGTGATCCGTTCGATGCCCTTTTCCAGGCCCATGTAGCAGACTACGAAGCCGATGAGGCAGGATAGGAACGTCCAGAAGCCCATGGTAAGGGGCTGGGCCAGCATCTGCTTGAACGTGGTCTGGATGAAGGCCGGGGACTGGCCCACGAAGGTGCCTTTCAGGTGCAGCCAGCAGTATTCCAGCATCCAGCCGGTGACGGTGGTGTAGTACAGCATCAGGATGAGGACCCCGGCAATCCCGATGTATTTCAGATGGGGCCAGCGGCTGCCTTTGGGAGCCAGCACGTCGAAGCATCGGGCCACACTGCGGCGGCCGCCCCGGCCCATGGCGAATTCGCACAACAGCACCGGGATGCCCAGGATCAGCAGGAACAGCAGATACAGCAGGATGAAAGCCGCACCGCCGTACTGGCCGCACAGATAGGGGAATTTCCACACATTGCCGATGCCGATGGCACAGCCAGCGCTGACCAGGATGAAGCCCAGCCGGGATTGAAAGGAGTCACGTTGGGAAGATGGTTCTGTCATAAAGTTCTACCTCGCTTCTTTGCTACAAATACATATACAATTATGGTTACATACGATACGATTTTACAATATATTCGCATATCTTGCAAATGGAACATAAAAAAAGCCCTTGCGGGTGACCTGGGTCCGGATTCCCCTGACGGGTAATCCCTACGCATATAACGTACATTCCGTTTTATTTGTAGGGACGGCCCATAAGGGACGTCCGTTCCCAAGTCGCCCGGAGGGTTATTTCATTTTGCCAGCGTGAGCTGGCTTCCAGTGACTACTGATCACCGACCTTCTTTTTCCCTGCCGCTGTATAGAAGATGAAGCCCAGGAACAGGGCGGCCACGCACAGCCAGAAAGCCAGGACCTGGGGCCCCTGCTTTACGAACATGTCGTAGTAGCCTTTGATGTAGATGGTGATGATCAAAATAGGCAGTACGTACAGCAGGTAATTCCGCAGAGAGGCGGGCAGGTTGCGGCCTTCTCCGTCATTGGCTTCGGCCAGGAAGTTCTGCCAGCCCCAGCCGTTCTTCTTGGTGCAGAACAACACGAAGGCCAGGCTGCCCAGGGGCAGCAGGTTGTTGGAAACGATGAAATCTTCCAGATCCAGCACGGAGGAGCCAGGGCCCAGGGGCTGGAAGCCGCTCCACAGGTTGAAACCCAGCACGCAGGGCACGCTCAGCAGGATGATCAGCACCCCGTTGATGCACACGCTTTTCTTTCGCTCCCAGCCGTACAGGTTCATGCCGAAGGCGATGATGTTCTCGAACACGGCGATGACCGTGGACAGGGCCGCAAAGGACAGGAAGATGAAGAACAGCATGCCCCAGAACCGGCCGCCGGGCATGAGGGTGAACAGGTTGGGGATGGTCAGGAAGATCAAGGACGGACCCGCATCCGGTTTGATGCCGTAGGCGAAGCAGGCGGGGATGATGATGAACCCGGCCATGAGGGCCACAAAGGTATCCAGGGCCGTGATGGTGGACGCTTCGCCGAACAGGCTGCGGCCGTGGGGCAGGTAGGCCCCGAAGATCAGCATGGCGCCGATGCCGATGGACAGCGTGAAGAAAGCCTGGCTCATGGCGGCGTAAATTACGTTGCCCCAGCCCAGTTTGTTCATGGTTCCCCAGTTGGGCACCAGGTAGAATTCGATGCCCTTTTCCGCTCCGTCCAGGAACAGGGAATGGGCAGCCAGGACAATCATGAGCAGCAGCAGGGCGGTCATCATCCATTTGGTGATCCGTTCCACACCGTTCTGGATACCCAGGTAACATACGGCAAAGCCCAGCAGGCAGGTGACCACCATCCAGAACAGCAGCGTGGCCGGGTCCTTCAGCATGGCGCCGAACGTGGCTCCGATGAACTGGGTGGAAGCCCCTACGAATGTGCCCTTGATGTGGAGCCAGCAGTAGTAGAGCATCCAGCCGGTGACCGTGGTGTAATACATCATCAGCATGTAGCAGCCCACGATGCTGATGCCCTTGAACCGGTGCCAGCGGGTGCCCGGAGGTTCCAGGACTTCGAAGCTTCGGGCAGCGCTGCAGCGGCTGCCCCGGCCGATGGCAAATTCGCATACCATCACCGGGATGCCCATGATCAGCAGGAAAATCAGATAAATCAGGATGAAGGCGGCTCCGCCGAATTGGCCGCACAGGTACGGGAATTTCCACACGTTCCCGATGCCGATGGCGCAGCCGGCACTGACCAGGATGAAGCCCAGCCGGGAGCTGAAGGATTCCGTGGAAACAGCTTTCTCAGTCAAAAAAACACCTCATTTCAAAATGTAACAAATCTGTGACTTCTATTGTATTATAGTGTGTAAAAAGTTGCAACTAAATTATTTGTTTTTTCCATCGGCTGGAGACTAGAGACTAGGGACTAGAGACGGTAACAAGGCGGGGAATCCTCCTTGTTACCTTACTTTCGGCTGGATCATGGGCGGGGTCTGGGCCCGGACCTTGGGTCCTGTGGGCACGGGGCCCTGGGGCATCATCTGGCCCTGCTGTCCCGGCTGCATCATGGGCCCGTTCTGCATCATCTGGCCTTGCTGCCGGTGCATACCCTGCTGCCCCTGCTGGGGACGCATCTGTTGGGCCTGGCTGTTTTTCTGGGGAGCGTTCTGCTGGGCCCGGCGGAGGGTTTCCTGTTCCATGCGCTGCTGCCGCTCCTGGGCCGCCTTTTCCGCCGCCCGTTTCGTGGATTGCTGGTGCCAGAAGAACAGACCCAGGCACAGCACGGCCAGGACCACCAGAGCCAAGATCTGGTGGAGAGGAGAGCGGGGGCCGCTATCCCCGTCTTTTTTTCGGAATCCTTCCAACAGGAATTGTTGGATTTTCTTCAGCATATCGTACATCCTTTCTCATATACAGAAATCAAGAGTCTGAGCCTATTGTATCCTTCTCCCGACAAAATTACAATCGGCAGGAATGAAAGCTCTGTGATATAATAGGAAAGCATTGAATTGATTTTGTCTTGAAAAGAAAGGGCAGGAAACCCATGCGGAAAAAATACTTCTTTTTTGATATCGACCGGACACTGGGCCTGGGCATTACCCGACAGGTGCCACCCGACACCCAGTACTGTGTGGATGAGCTCCAGCGGGAAGGCCATTTCGTGGCTCTGGCCACAGGGCGGATCCAGTGTGATGCGGCGGCCTTTGCCGAAAAACATGGCATCCATTCTCTGGTGGCCGACGGGGGCAACAGCCTGACCGTGGACGGCAGGATACTGGAGATGGAGGGGTTGCCTCTGGTACCGGCCAAGGCACTGCTCCACGAACTGGAAGACCGGAAACAGCCCTGGTCCGTGGTGCTGGACAACACCCTGGACCGGTATACCCCCTATGCGGACTATCCCCGGGAGGATCCCCACAACTATATGGATACGAAGGTGCAGCCGGTGGATATCGACGGCCTTCCGGTCATCTATAAGATCATGTACGCCCGGGAAAAACCGGGTGAAGTGCAGCCCGACCGGCAGGACCTGCCCCATCTGCCCTTCATTGACAACACCTGGCTGGTGGAACCGGTGGACAAGGGAGCCGGCATCGAGAGGCTGATGCACCGGCTGGGGGCGGATCCCCACGATGCGGTGGTATTCGGGGATGGACTCAACGACATCACCATGTTCCGGAAGCCCTTCTTCGGCGTGGCCATGGGCAACGCCCGGCCGGTAATTAAAGAACGGGCTGATTACGTGACGGATGATAACGACAAGGGCGGCATTTTGAACGCCTGCCGGAAGTTCGGGTGGATCACGAAGTAAACACTCCCCCTCCGTAGGGGCTACCCGTCAGGGGAGCCCGACTAACAATTACCTTCCTTTCCGTAGGGGCTACCCGTCAGGGGAGCCCGCAAAGTGAAGAGTGCAGAGAAAAGAGGCAATGAGATGAAGGTTTGGAAAATTACAACGGGGATCCTGCTGATGAGCCAGCTCTCCCTGGGGCTGGCCTGGGCCGATGCCCCTTCCATTGCAGCCATTGTGAAACCTTCCAAAGGGTACGTATGGCGGCTGGATACGAAGAACAAACTGCAACTGCCCCGGAATTACCGGGCAGACGTGGAAAACCGCATGAGCGGCAGTGCTCAGCCTTCCATTTTGGGGCTGTCCTCTCTGGTCCAGGAGCTGGCCCAGCAAGGGGTAAAGCCCAAACAGATCATCCTGGTAGACCTGCGGCAGGAATCCCACGGGTTCGTGAACGGCCAGGCTGTCAGCTGGTACGGGGACAACAACTGGGCCAATGTGGGCAGGACCGGCGATGCCATCCAGAAGGACGAAAACCGCCGGCTGGAGAAGACCCTGGATACAGAGACTTCCTATTACAAACTGGACAAGAATAAGAAACCCCATTTCAAAGGAAAAGAAAATGTGGTGGCAGCCCTGACGGAGCAGCAGGCGGCTGCGTCCTTTGGTCTGGGCTATGCCCGGTTTGCCAGTACGGACCATATCTGGCCGGAACCGGAGGAAGTGGACGCTTTCCTGGCCTGGCAGAAGACGTTGCCGGAAGACGCCTGGCTGCATTTCCACTGCCAGGCGGGCAAGGGCCGGACCACAGCGTATATGATCATGCGGGACATCTGGCTGAACGGGCAGAAGGACAGCCTGGAGACCATCTGTGCCCGGCAGCATGCCCTGGGCGGCCAGGATGTGCTCCACATGACCCATAAGGAAGCCTGGCGCCAGACCATCGACGACAACAAAGTCTATCGCCTGAAGCAGTTCTATACCTATGTAAAAGGGCTGCAGCAGGGGACCATTACGGGAACGTGGACGGAGTATCTGAAGCAGAATCCGTGAATTAGTGATTATTGGGTAGTGATTAGTGTGAGTGCGATCCGTTCGTAGGGGCTACCCGTCAGGGGAGCCCGTTCCCAGGTCTGAAGGTTTTGTCATTAAAATTTGCATAGCAAATTTTTTCCTTCACCAACCACGAATCACTAGCGACTAACCACAAAAAATAGGGACTGTGACTTTTGTCACAGCCCCTATTTTTTACTTATCTTTTTTCAAAAATCCCGGCGTGGTCAGATACCGGTCGCCGTTATCCGGCAGCAGAACCACCAGGGTCTTACCTTTGTTTTCCGGACGCTGGGCTACTTGTACAGCCGCAGAAAGGGCAGCACCACCGGAAATCCCGATCAGGAACCCTTCCTTGTGGATGAAGTCCCGGGCGGTGGAGTAGGCTTGGTCGGTGGTGGCCGTCAGCACTTCATCGTAGATCTTGGTGTCCAGGGTCTTGGGCAGGAAGTTGGTGCCGATGCCCTGGATTTTATGAGGACCGGGTTTGCCCTTGCTCAGCAGGGGAGAATCCGCCGGTTCCAGTGCGATGACTTGTACGGAAGGTTTCTTTTCCTTCAAATATTCACCTACACCGGTCAGGGTACCGCCGGTACCTACGCCGGCTACGAAGATGTCCACTTCGCCGTTGGTGTCTTCATAGATTTCCGGGCCCGTGGTGGCTTTGTGGGCCGCCGGGTTGGCCGGGTTGTCGAACTGTTCCGGAATGAAGCTGCCGGGGATGGTGGCTGCCAGTTCCTTGGCTTTTTCCACGGAACCGGCGATGCCCTTTGCGGCTTCCGTCAGCACCACTTCCGCACCGTAGGCGGCAATCATGTTCCGCCGTTCGATGGACATGGTTTCCGGCATCACCATGATGGCCCGATAGCCTTTCATGGCAGCTACCGCAGCCAGGCCGATGCCCGTGTTGCCGCTGGTGGGTTCGATGATGGTGCCGCCGGGTTTCAGGGTGCCCCGTTTTTCCGCATCTTCAATCATGGCCTTGGCAATCCGGTCTTTGGCAGAACCAGCCGGGTTGAAGCTTTCCAGTTTCACCAGCAGGCGGGCTGCCAGGTTCTTGTCTGCAGCAAACTTTTTCGGTTCCAGCAGGGGGGTATGGCCAATCAGATCCAGGACACTCGTATATACTTTAGACATAATATTCTCTCCTTTGATATTCACAGATGATGTTGTTGGATGGTTGCAGGCAAATCAAAAGAGAGTCAACATCGCGGACCGAGGGGCCCGTTCCACCATTTTGTCTGCATAAGGAAGCCTCCTCCTGGTTATCGGAAATTCACAGCCCGTTTCAGCGGGACTGCTGTCTGCTGGGCGCGCAGGTCATTGACCTGCCGTTTTAAAATGGCCACCTGTTTTTCCAGGGCCGTAATCTGATCTTCAATGGGGTCGGGCAGCCGGTTGTGGTTCAGATCCACATCCCGTTCACTGTGGGCCGGTGCCACCCGGATGCCCTTGCGGGCCACCACATGGCCGGGGATGCCCACCACGGTGGAGTAGGGAGGGACCTCTTTCAGCACCACACTGCCGGAGCCGATCTTGGCCCCTTCTCCTACGGTGAAGGATCCCAGGACCTTGGCACCGCAGGCCACCACCACATAATCACCGATGGTGGGATGGCGCTTGCCTTTTTCCTTGCCGGTACCGCCCAGGGTCACACCCTGGTAAAGGGTCACGTTGTTGCCGATGATGGTGGTCTCGCCGATGACGATGCCCGTGCCGTGGTCGATGAACAGTCCTTCGCCGATTTGGGCACCAGGATGGATCTCGATACCGGTGAAGAATCTGGACACTGTGGAAATGAGCCGGGCCGTCACGAACCAGGACTTTTCATAGAAGAAATGGGAAAGCCGGTAGGCCCAGATGGCATGGAGACCGGAGTAACACAGGAGCACTTCCAGTGTGTTTTTCACTGCTGGATCCCGTTGTTTGATGACCCGGATGTCATTGCGCATGGATGCGAACATAGCCTATCTCCTCCCTTTTTGGATACAAAAAAAGACCGCCTCCTGACAGAGGCGATCTCTCGCGGTTCCACTCTGATTGCAGCAAAACTTCTGCTGCCACTCATACCGGTAACGGCGGCTACCCGTAAAGCCCTACTTCAGGTTCGGACTTTCTGCTCCCAAAGGCATTCCCGCTTCTCAAGCTTCAGCGCAAACTTTCAGCCGGTGATTCGCGCTCTCTGTGCCACTTTTTGAAGGGTACTTGTTTTGGTCATTGCATTTTCGTTTTGAATATGGCTGTATTGTATTATTTTCGAATACACTTGTCAAGTATTATTTTATTAAAAATTTTTACAGGGTCCCCGTTGCAGCCTCTTACGGGAAAATGGTATGATATTCTTTACTGAAATGAAAGAAGGCAGAAAGTAATGGAGAAGGATCAGGGGAGAAACTCCTCAAAGAACCATAAAAAGTACGGCCTGCTGCTGATGGTGTGTGTCCTGGTGTTCCTGGGCGTGCTGCTCACCGGTTGTTTTGCCCTGGGGTACCATGGAGTGGGAGCTCCGGGACCTACCGTGCCGGTGAAGACAGAGGCACCGAAAGAGCCGCAGACACCCCCGGAAAAACAGCAGTCACCGGTGGAAAGCCTGCAGCAGCCTAAAGAAGACCAGAAAGAGACGGCCCAGCCGGCTGCGCAGCAGCCCCTGGAGCCCGGGAAGAAGTATTCCATCCTGGTGGATAAGAGTGAGCACAAACTGTATCTGAAAGACGGGGATGCGGTGGTACGAACCTGGGGCTGCGCCATCGGAAAAGGAGGCCTGGGCCAGAAGGAACGCCGGGGTGATAATATGACCCCCACCGGGACCTTTACCATTGATGAAATCGATGATGCCTCCGGATGGAGCCATGATTTCGGTGACGGCAACGGCGAGATTCAGGGAGCCTATGGCCCCTGGTTCCTGAGCTTGGATACGGAAGAACTGAGCCAGGGCAACTGGGACGGCATTGGAATCCACGGCACCCATGATCCGGCTTCCATCGGCACCGATGCCTCGGAAGGATGTGTCCGTCTGGATAATACAAATCTGCAGCAATTGAAACAAGTTGCTTATATTGGCATGCCTGTGACCATTCAGGACTGATGCCAAATACGCTTTGTAATAATCATTCCAGAAAACACAAAAATCAGCGTCGTATCAAGCTTTTTTAACATAAAAAGAGTTGACAAAATAAATACAAACCTGTATATTAAGTGTAGTAATGATTATTAAAAAAGACATATCCACAAAAAAGATAAGAAGGAGGTGTTGGATACGTTAACTGCAGGAGAATTGGCCCAACTGCTCCGGGACAATGGCTGTAAGGTCACACCCCAGAGACTGGCCGTATACGATATGCTGGCCCATACCACGGAACATCCCACCGCAGAAATGATCTATAACAAGGTGAAGGAGAAATACCCCACCATGAGTTTCGCAACGGTGTACAAATCCGTGGAAATCTTCAGCAAGCTGCACATCATCCAGGTGCTGAACACCGGGGAAGACAGCTTCCGCTATGACGCCAATGTGATGGAACACCCTCATATCCGCTGCATGAAATGCGGCAAGGTATGCGATGTGCCCCATCTGGATGCCAAAGCCATCGAAAGCCTGGTGGCAGCTGAAACCGGGTTCACTGTCCAGGGCCATCAGTTCTATTTCTATGGTCTGTGCCCGGATTGTCAGCCCAAGAAAAACTGAAGCAGAAACAAAATGCCGGACTCGCAAGAGTTCGGTGTTTTTTTACATTTCTTTCCTTGTTTTTGCTATAATGATAAATATAATAGCGGGGAGAAGGAGTACCCCGACATTTTTGTATAGAACGGTGTTTGTATGACTTTGACGAATTTTGCAGTTGCGGTACTGGCCAGCGGAAGCCGGGGCAATTCCACCCTGATCCAATGCGGACAGACCGCTATATTGATCGATGCGGGGATTTCCTGCCGGAGGATCGTCCAGGGACTCCGGGCCTGCGGCCTGGAGCCGGAAGCCCTCAGCGGGATTTTCCTGACCCATGAACACAAGGACCATGTGGCCGGTCTGGATGTGTTTGCCAGACACTACAGCCAGATCCCCATCTTTGCCAATGAACGGACCTGGGCCCAGCTTCCGGTACGGCGGCGGCTGCCCCGTACCCAGGTGCGGGTGATTCCCCGGAGCTGTACCCTGGGCAGCCTGCAGATCAAGTCCTTCCGGATCCCCCATGATGCAGCGGATCCGGTGGGCTACGAGATCTTCAGCGGGGATGAGAAGTGTACCTACCTGACAGACTGCGGGACCATCACCAAAACAGTGGAGCAGGCGGCGGAAGGGGCTGATGTAATGGTCCTGGAAGCCAATCACGATGAGACCATGCTGCGGAACGGACCCTATCCCATCGCCCTCCAGCGGCGGATCATGGGAGAGGACGGGCACCTGTCCAACAAGACAGCCGGTCAGTTCCTGGCTTCTCTGGAGTCGCCCCCACGGGAAGTGTTCCTGGCCCATCTCAGTGAAAAGAACAATACGCCGGATCGGGCCTATCAGACCGTGAAGGATGCCCTGGAGGGGGCTTCCATGCCCCGGAAGATCCAACTCTACGTGGCCAGCCAGCAGAGGCTGGTCAGCAATGTTTGGTAAAAAAGGAGAATCATCATGAGATACGATATCAAGAAGAAAACCGCAGGAATCCTGCTGGCCCTGTCTGTAAGCACCAGCATCCTGGCCGCGGGCTGCGGTGCCGCCGGCAGCAAGAGTGCTGCCAACAAGGCGGAGACCAAACCGGCCGTAAACCAGTCGGAACAGATCAAGCAGAAGGAAGCCAAACTCAGTTCCGCCCGCAATACTCCCATTGTCCAGGCCGCCAAGAAGGTGGGGCCTGCCGTGGTCGGCATCACCAACAAAGCGCTGGTACGGGATTATTTCAACCGGACCCAGCTGGTGGAACAGGGCAGCGGCTCTGGGGTGATTTACAGCAAGGATGGCCTGATTGCCACCAACAACCATGTGGTGGCCGGGGCCCAGGAAATCGTGGTGAGCCTGCCGGACGGCAAGACCTACAATGGGAAAGTGCTGGGCACGGATCCCACCACGGATTTGGCTGTGGTGAAGATCGAGGCCAATGAAGATCTGCCTGTGGCTGAATTCGGAGATTCCGATTCCCTGATGGTGGGCGAACCGGCCATTGCCATCGGCAACCCGCTGGGGATGGAATTCCGGGGCAGTGTGACGGCGGGCGTGATCAGTGCCCTGAATCGGAGCCTGGATATGGGCGAACGGCGATTCAAGCTGATCCAGACCGATGCGGCCATCAACCCCGGGAACTCCGGCGGTGCCCTGGTCAATGCAGATGGTCAGGTCATCGGCATCAACAGTGCCAAGATCGCTGCCTCCGGGGTGGAAGGCATCGGCTTTGCCATCCCCATCAATGAAGCGAAACCCATCCTGCAGGAACTGGCCACCAAAGGCCGGGTGGTCCGTCCGTATCTGGGGGTGAGCCTGCTGGACAAGAACCTGGCCCAGCGTCTGGGCTTTGACCTGGATCTGAGAGGAGGGCTGTTTGTTGTAAAGTTGTTTCAAAACGGCCCTGCATATCGTGGAGGAATCCGTCCAAACGATATTATCGTTAAGTTCAACGGTACTGCGGTGGATACTGTAGCCGACCTGAGGGATGCGTTGGGCAAGTGCCAGGTGGGTGAACAGGTTCCTGTGACCATCCTGAGAGGGGACGAAGAAGTGACCAAAACGGTAACGCTGACCGAGATGCCTCAGCAGAGCAGCCAGCAATGATCAGGATCACCATTGCCTGCGTGGGCAAACTGAAGGAAAAATACCTGCGGGACGCGGAAGCGGAATTTACCAAGAGACTGGGGGCTTACTGCCAGCTGGAGACCCGGTGCATCAATGAGGAGAAGATGCCCGACAATGCCTCACCGGCAGAGGAGAACCAGATCCTGGCCCGGGAAACGGAACGGGTGCTGAAGCTGATCCCGGAACACAGCTATGTGGTGCTGCTGGATCTGAAGGGAAAGGAAATCTCTTCACCGGAACTGGCCGAGAAACTGGGCCAGTGGATGGTGGAGGGAGTGAGCCACCTGACCTTTGTGATCGGTGGTCCTTTCGGATATACGGATGACCTGCGGAAGCGTGCGGACTTCCGCTGGAAATTCTCACCGCTGACATTTACCCACCAGATGATCCGGATCCTGCTGCTGGAGCAGATCTATCGGGGGTTCAAGATCCTGCGGAAAGAGAAGTATCATCATTGAGGGGATACGTGGTTAGTGGGTAGTGAGTAGAGACTGGGTCGCGCATGCGGCCTGCAAGGGGGAGAAAATCATGGAAAAAGCAAAGGTATATTTTACGGATTTCCGGTGTCCGGTGGGGACCAGCCTGCTGGATAAGTTCCAGCGGCTGTGCAAGCGGGCCGGACTGGAAAGCATGGAACTGGAAGGCAAATATGTGGCCATCAAGATGCATTTCGGGGAATTGGGCAATCTGGCCACCATCCGGCCCCAGTATGTGAAAGCCCTGGCAGACCTGATCAAGGCCAGGGGCGGGAAGCCCTTCCTGACAGATTGCAATACCCTGTATCCGGGCAGCCGGAAGAACGCTCTGGATCACCTGGAATGTGCGGCCCTGAACGGGTACAATCCTACCACCACTGGCTGCCAGATCCTCATCGGCGACGGCCTGAAGGGGACCGATGAAGTGGAAGTTCCGGTGCCGAACGGAGAATATATCAAGAACGCGAAAATCGGACGGGCGGTGATGGACGCCGACGTGTTCATCAGCCTGGCCCATTTCAAGGGCCATGAAGCCACCGGCTTCGGCGGCGCCCTGAAGAATATCGGCATGGGCTGTGGCAGCCGGGCAGGCAAGATGGAACAGCATTCCTCCGGCAAGCCAAAAGTGAATGAGGAACTGTGCCGGGGCTGCCAGCGCTGTGCCTCTGAATGCGGCTCTGATGCCATCTATTACGAGGACCACAAGGCCCACATCGATGAGGGAAAATGCGCCGGCTGCGGCCGCTGCATCGGGGCCTGTGCTTTTGATGCCATCGAGACGGTACAGTGGGATGCCAACGAGCTGCTGGACAGGAAAATGGCAGAATATGCCCTGGCTGTGCTCCATGGCCGGCCCAGTTTCCACATCAATATGGTCATGGACATTTCTCCCAATTGTGACTGCCACGGAGAAAACGATGCGCCCATCCTGCCCAATATCGGCATGTTTGCCTCCTTTGACCCGGTGGCCCTGGATCAGGCCTGTGCCGATGCCTGCCAGAAAGCCCAGCCCCTGCCCAACAGCCAGTTGTCCGACCATCTGGCGGAAAAAGGCTGGCAGTGCCACCACGATCATTTCCTGGACAGCAATCCCCGGGTGGACTGGGAAACCACCCTGGTACATGGAGAAAAGATCGGGATTGGGACAAGAGAGTATGAATTGGTTACTTTGAAATAACGGATAACGGAGGAGCAGCAGCCTGGTCAATGGATGATAGCACCAAAGGGGGTGGAACAGATGGCACTTTATGCGTTGGGAGATCTCCATCTGGCCTTCCAGCGGCCCGACAAGAGCATGGACGCCATGGGGTCCGTCTGGGTCCGCCACGAAGAAAAAATCTGGAAAAACTGCCAGGAACTGATCAAACCGGAGGATACCCTGGTGCTCCTGGGGGACCACTCCTGGGGCCGGAAGCTGCCCCAGTGCCAGAAGGACCTGGAGTTCATCGCTGCCCTGCTCGGCCGGAAGATCCTCCTGCGGGGCAACCATGATATGTTCTGGGAGGCCCAGAAGACGGAGGCCTTGAACGAACGGTATGCCGGGAAACTGTTCTTCTTGCAGAACAATTTTGCCACCTATGGGGACTACGCCCTGGTGGGGACCAAGGGTTTCACCTTCGAGGGACCGTTTTTGATCAACCGGTTCACCGGCGAAATCCTCAGCTGGGACGAAGAGGCGGAGAAACATGCCCGGAAACTGGTGAATCGGGAAGCCCGGCGGCTGGAAGAATCCTTTGAAAAAGCCAAAGCGGCCGGGTACAGGAAATTCATCATGTTCCTCCACTATCCGCCCACCAATATCCTGGAAGAGGACAGCGTCTTTACCCGGATGGCAGAACAGTATGGGGCCCGGCAGGTGATCTATGCCCACTGCCATGGAGAGAATACCTTTGATGACAGCTACAGGGGGGAGCACAATGGAGTGTACTACCGGCTGGTATCAGGGGATTATGTGGATTTCGTGCCCCAGAAAATCCTGGACTGAAAAAATTTCAACTTTTTTTGAAAAAGGGGTTGCAATTTATGGGATTCCCGGTTATACTATAGAAGTGCTCTCGAGAGAAGCAAGAAACAAAAAAGCAATCGAGAGAGATTACTCCGGGATGGTGTAATGGTAGCACAGGAGATTCTGGATCTTCTAGTCTGGGTTCGAGCCCTAGTCCCGGAGCCATTTTTTTTATCTTGGCGCCATGGTCAAGCGGCTAAGACGTCGCCCTCTCAAGGCGAAATCACGAGTTCGATTCTCGTTGGCGCTACCAAGGTTTATACGTAGGAGTCCCCTGCGGGCCATATACTCGTGAGGAAGATACTGCATCATATAGGAAAGGGCTGTCGCTTGTGCGGCAGCCCTTTTTTGGTAAACAGCCGGTCTCGTCCTGTCCCGGCTGGCTGGACAGAAAAAGGAGGAACTGCTGATGAGAAAGGGAAAACTGCTGGGCATCCTGCTGGTGGCCCTGGTTCCCGTCTGCCTGATGGCCCTGGTCACTGGTCAGGTGCCAGTGTCCCTGCCCCATCTCCTGACCGGCGGCCTGACGCCCCTGGAGCAGAATGTGGTATGGAACCTGCGCCTGCCCCGGCTGCTGCTGGGCCTGGGCACGGGAGCGGCTCTGGCGGTTTCCGGGGCAGCTCTCCAGGGGCTTTTCGGCAATCCCCTGGCGGATCCGGGCATCCTGGGGGTGTCCGGCGGGGCTTCCCTGGGAGCGGTGATCCTGCTGCTCACCGGGCTGCCGGCCCGGCAGTACCTGTTCCTGCCTCTGGGAGCTTTTGCCGGGGCGGCGCTGGCTTCCCTGCTGGTGGGGATCCTGGGCCGGAGTGAGAACGACAGGGAACAGGTCAGGCTGCTCCTGGCCGGGGTGGCTGTCAGCCTGTTTTGCGGAGCCCTGACGGCAGGTCTTTTGAGTTTTGCTCCGGACGCCATCATGCGCCAGTACTTTTTCTGGACCCTGGGGAACCTGGGGGTGGGAACCTGGCAGCAGGCGGCGGTGTTGCTGCCCCTGCTGCTGGTTGTGCTCCTGGTCCTCTGCCTGTGGGGACGGCCGCTGAACCTGCTGAGCCTGGGGGAGGAGCAGGCCCTGTCCCTGGGCCTGGATGCGCCCCGGTGGCGGAAACAGGTGCTGGGCTGGGTCTCCCTGCTCATGGGACTGGCCGTATGTGCCGGCGGGAACATCGGCTTCGTGGGCCTGATCATTCCCCATATGCTGCGGCTCCTGACAGGACCCGATCACCGGAGCCTGCTGCCTCTCAGCGCTCTGGGGGGAGCTCTGTTCCTGGTGCTGTGTGACAGCCTGGGCCGGGCCCTGCTGCCCGGGGGTGAAATCCGGGTGGGAATCGTCACGGCCCTGTTCGGGGCCCCCTATTTCCTGTGGCTGCTGCGCCGCCGGGGTTGACAGCTTTTCGTATAATGGAAATAGAAGAACCTGTAAGGAGCGTGATAGCAATGCGGAAAGATTTTGGCGCCAGACCGGTGACCTATCCTCAGCCGGTGTATATGATCGGGACCTATGATGAAAACGGGGTACCGGATGTGATGAATGCAGCCTGGGGCGGCATCAGCAATGATACGGAGATTTCCTTCTGCCTGGCCCGGACCCACAAAACCGTAGCCAACCTGAAGAAAACCGGAGCTTTTACGGTCAGCATGGCTACGGAGGCCCAGCTGGCCGCCTGTGATTATGTGGGCATGGTATCCGGCAACAAGGTGCCGGACAAAGTGGCCAGGGCCGGGTTCCATGTGGAAAAATCCAGCCGGGTGGATGCACCCATCATCACAGAGCTGCCCATGGTGCTGGAATGCAGGGTGAAGAGCTATGATGAAGAAAACGAACGGCTGGTGGGTGAAATCGTGAATGTAAGCGCTGATGAAAGCGTACTCACCGAGGGAAAGGTGGATCCGGCCAAGCTGCGTCCCCTGGTGTTCGATGCCATGAACCATACCTACCTGGTGGCCACCAGGACGGTGGGCAAAGCCTTTGCCCATCCGGAAGCGCCGGGAAAAGAATAAGTTGTATAAACCTCCAGCTGGTGGCAACCAGCTGTGCTGGTAAAAATCGACGGGGTGTGAAAAAGCATTTTTCACACCCCGTTCTTTCTTTTAGGGTATGCCCCCTTGAATAATGCACTATATAGTGATATAGTATACACTATATTAAAGAAATAACCGCCAATAGCGTAGAGCAAAGGAGCGTATACCATGGATAAGTCCAAAGCATATTTGTTGTGGTTCGAACAGCTGGAACGGAAAGACGTGGATATCGTAGGGGGGAAATCCTCCTCTCTGGGGGAAATGACTTCCAAGACGGATGTGCCCGTTCCCTATGGGTTCGCCACCACGGCCTATGCCTACCGGTACTTCATCAAGGAAACCGGCCTGGAGGAGCGGATGCGCACCCTGCTGGCCAGCCTCACCGATGTGGATGACAACGACCAGCTGAGCAGCGTATGCAGCCAGCTGCGGGCTGCCATCATGGAACAGGAAATGCCCCAGGATCTCCAGGATGCGATCCGCAGGGCATATGCGGAACTGGCCGATAAAATGGGGGAAAAAGCCCCCTACGTGGCTGTCCGTTCCAGCGCCACGGCGGAAGACCTGCCGGATGCCAGCTTCGCCGGCCAGCAGGATACCTACCTGAACGTACAGGGCGCTGACCAGGTCATCGCCAAGGTGAAGGAATGCTATGCTTCCTGCTTTACGGACCGGGCCGTGTACTACCGGGAAAAACAGGGCTATGACCATCTGTCCCTGGCGCTGTCCGCCGTGGTGCAGATGATGGTGTTCTCCAAAGCTGCCGGTGTCATGTTCACCGTGAACGTGGCCAACGGGGATGACAGGAACATCATGATCGAAGGTGCCTGGGGCCTGGGCGAATATGTGGTCGGCGGTGTGGTGACGCCGGATACCTACATTGTGTCCAAGGAGGATATGAAGATCCTGTCCGCCACGGTGAACGAACAGGATGTGATGCTGGTCCGCAAACAGGGCGGTGATACGGAAGAAGTGCCGGTGCCGGAAGCGGACCGGAAACGCCAGACCCTGACCAACCAGCAGATCCTGGAACTGGCCGGGTATGCCAGGAAGATCGAAGCCCATTACGGCTGCTACATGGATATGGAGTGGGGCATCGATGAACGGGATGGGAAAATCTGGATTCTTCAAGCCCGTCCGGAAACCGTATGGTCCCGGAGAAACAAGGAAAAGAAGGAGCAAACGGAGAAGGAACCCCAGAGCGCAGCCAATGCAAAGGTCCTTCTGAAAGGCCTGCCTGCCAGCCCGGGCATGGGCTACGGCAAGGTCCATGTGATTGCAGACCCCAAGGACATCGATGAATTCCAGGACGGCGAAATCCTGGTCACCGAAATGACCGCCCCTGACTGGGTTCCGGCCATGAAGAAGGCCCAGGCCATCGTTACCGACAGCGGCGGCATGACCTGCCACGCTTCCATCGTCAGCCGGGAACTGGGCATTCCCTGCATTGTAGGCACCAAGAGCCGGGGCCAGGCGGCCACCTCCGTCTTGAAGAACGGGGAAGAAATCACGGTGGATGCCAGTAACGGCGTGGTGTTTGCCGGCAACCTGCAGGTGAAGAAAGCAGAAGCAGCCGCAGCACCCCAGGCGGCTACCGTAGTGGCCCAGGAAACCTTCCCTGTGACCGGGACCCGGATCTACATGAACCTGGGGGATCCGGACCTGGCCGAGAAATACAGCCAGCTGCCCTGCGACGGGATCGGCCTGATGCGGGAAGAATTCATCTGGACCACCTATATCCACGAACATCCCCTGTATCTGATCAAGACCGGTCATCCGGAAAAAGTGGTGGATATGCTGGCAGAAGGGTTCCGCAAGGTATGTGCTGCCATGGCACCCCGGCCGGTGACCCTGCGGTTCAGCGATTTCAAGTCTACGGAATATCGGGACCTGAAGGGCGGGGAAGCATTCGAACCTCACGAACCCAGTGACCTGCTGGGCTGGAGAGGTGCTTCCCGGTACTACGACCCCAAATACACGGAAGCTTTCCGGCTGGAATGCAAAGCCGTGCGGAAAGTGCGGGAGGAATACGGCCTGAAGAACCTGAACGTGATGATCCCCTTCTGCCGCACCGTGGACGAAGCCCGGAAAGTGGTGGAAATCATGGCCCAGGAAGGGCTGCACAGAGGGCCTGATTTCAAGGTATGGCTCATGGCGGAAATCCCGGCCAACATCATCCTGGCTGATCAGTTCAACCAGTTCGTGGATGGGTATTCCATCGGTTCCAATGACCTGACCATGCTGATCCTGGGCTGCGACCGGAACAACGATGGCATTGCCCATCTGTTCGACGAACGGAATCTGGCCGTACGCAGGGCCATCCGTCACCTGATCGAAGTGGCCCACAGGGATGGAAAGACCGTTTCTCTCTGCGGTCAGGCTGCCAGCGTGTACCCGGATTTTGCTGCCTTCCTGGTGCAAAGTGGCATCGACAGCATGTCCGTGAACCCGGATGCGGTGAAGTTCACCAAAAAGATGGTTGCCCAGGTGGAACAGCGGCTGATCCTGGACAAACTCACCGGACGGGGCCGGAACCTGCACGATGAAGAACTGGCCTGGTAAGCAGTAACCAAAGGGGGACTCCTTGCACGGAGGCCCCTTTTCTCTTATAATGGAAGCAGAATCCTTTGGAAGGGAGATGAGCCCCATTCCTCTGAGTGAAAGACAACGGAAAATCGCCGAAATCGTGCGCCAGGAAGGTCCTGTGGCGGGGGAAGCCATCGCCCGGGAACTGGGGCTCAGCCGGGCCGCTCTCCGGTCCGACCTGGCCATCCTGACCATGAGCGGTATCCTGGATGCCCGGCCCCGGGTAGGGTATTTCTACACCGGCAAGAATACCCTGGGACTGCTTCAGGAGGAACTGTCCTCCATTACGGTGGAGGACATCAAAAGCGTCCCCATTGTGGTCAGCAGCGACAAAAGTGCCTATGATGCCGCCATCACCATGTTCCTGGAAGATGTGGGAACGGTATTCGTGGTGGAAGGGCCGGAAGGGCTGCTCCATGGGGTGGTTTCCCGGAAAGACCTGCTGAAGGCAGCCATCACCCCTGGCTCGGACCTGCACCAGCTGCCTGTGGCCATGGTGATGACCCCGCTCAGCAAAATCGTCACAGCCGCGCCGGAAGAACCGGCGGCCTCGGCAGCCCGGCGGCTCATGGACAGCGAAATCGACTGCCTGCCTGTGGTGCGCCAGGTGGGGGATGACCCCCGCAAGCTGCAGCTGGTGGGCCGGGTGACCAAGACCAACTTTACCCGTCTTCTGGTAGAGCTGGCAGAAGGGAAGGGAGGAACCTATCATAGCTAAAGCACCGATCATCTATGCCATTTCAGACTCCATCGGCGAAACCTCGGAATCGGTGGTGAAGGCCACCACCAGCCAGTTCGTCCAGGAGAAATTCGATATCATCCGGGTGCCCTATGTGAAGAGCGTGGAGCAGATTAACAAGATCCTGACGGAAGCCAAGGAACAGAATGCCATTGTGTGCTATACCATCGTTTCTCCGGAAATGCGGAAAGCGGTGGCCCAGAAGGCCATCGAACTGGATGTGGAAGTGGTGGACATCCTGGGTCCTGTGCTGAAGGCCATAGAAAAGACCTCCGGCCTGCTGCCCAAGAACCAGCCCGGTCTGATCCACGCCCTGGACCATGAATACTTCAAACGGGTGGCAGCGGTGGAATTCGCCATCAAGTACGATGACGGAAAGAACCCCTGGGGCCTGGCCAAGGCCGACCTGGTGATCATCGGGGTGTCCAGGACTTCCAAGACGCCCCTTTCCATGTACCTGGCCAACAAACAGCTGAAGGTGGCCAACGTACCGCTGGTACCGGAGATCCCGCCGCCGGAGGAACTGTTCAAAGTGCCTTCCAGCCGGATCATCGGCCTTTTGATCGACCCCTTCAAGCTGAACGAGATCCGCTGTGCCCGGCTCAAGGCCATGGGCCTCACCGACGGGGCCAACTATGCAGACATCCACCGGATCCAGGAGGAACTGGAATATGCCCGGGCCATCATGCAGCAGCTCCATTGCATGATCATCAACGTGTCCAACCGGGCCATCGAGGAAACTGCCAGCCTGATCCTGGAATACCTGCGGAAACGGTTCGATTACGAATCCTGAAAACAGCGCTTTTTGCCTTGTCAAGAGGAAATCCCTGCAAAAGCAGGAATTTCCTCTTTTTCGTCGAATAAGAATACTATTGCAGAAAGAACAGGATGAGTTCCATGGATGACATGAAAGAGAAATTCGCCAATTTCAAAGAGCAGGTGCGTCAGGCAGCCGATCTGGTGAGCATCGTTTCAGAGACGGTGGCTCTGAAGCGGAAGGGCAGCCGGTATTGGGGCTGCTGCCCGTTCCATGGGGAAAAGACCCCCTCGTTTACGGTGGATCCGGCCAAGGGGCTGTTCCACTGCTTCGGCTGCGGGGCCGGAGGCGATGTGTTCTCCTATGTGATGAAACGGGACAACCTGACCTTTCCCGAGGCGTTGAAGCAGCTGGCGGGCAAGTACGGCATCCCGGTGCCGGAGCGGGCCAAGACCGCCCGGGAGATCGCCCGGGAAAAGGAAACCCGGGAGGTGCTGGAGGCCAACGACCTGGCGGCCCGGTTCTTTCATTCCTGTCTGGTGAACACCCACTACGGGCAGCTGGGCATTCAGTATCTGGCCGGCCGGGGCATTGGACGGGATATCATCGATTCCTTCGGCCTGGGCATGGCCCCGCCGGACTTCACCACCCTGGCCCGTGCCCTGGAAGGACGGGGCGTAAAGGAAGAGGTGCTGCTGAAGGCCGGGCTGGTGAACCGGCGGCAGACCCGCGGCGTGTACGACAAATTCCGGGAGCGGGTCATGATTCCCATCCGGGATCCCCGGAGCCGGGTGGTGGGGTTTACAGGACGGATCCTGAACAAGGAGGCCTCTCCGGCCAAATACATGAATACCGGGGAAACGGCCTGGTTCCACAAAGGAAACCTGCTGTTCGGCCTGGACCGGGCGGCTCCCGCCATCCGGAAACGGCAGCAGGCCCTGATCGTGGAGGGCCATATGGATGCCATCAGCCTCCATGCCGCCGGTATCGACTGGGCTGTGGCTTCCATGGGAACGGCCTTCACAGAGCATCAGGCGGCGCTCCTCAAACGGCTGACCCCGGAAGTGGTATTCTGCTTCGACAGTGACCGGGCCGGCCGGGCAGCAGCCATGCGGGCCATTCCCCTGGCGCTGCGGGCCGGGCTGAAATGCCGGGTGATGCACGTGACCGATGGAAAGGACCCGGATGAGTTCATCCGAAAGGAGGGCCGGGCGGCGTTCGAAGAATTGCTGAAGAACGCCAAACCCGGTATGGACTATCAGGTGGACTCCACCCTGGCGGCCTGTGACACGGAGACCCTGGGGGGCAAAGTGGATGCGGTGGCCCGGGTGCTGCCCTTTTTTCTGGACTGCACCAGCGACGTGGAAGTGGGGGAGCGGATCCGGGACCTGGCCCGGCGGCTGTCCATTGATGAAGGGCTGATCCAGAGCGAATACCGGAAGCTGACCCACCAGGATGGGAAACAAAAGCCGTTCAATCCGGAATGGCTGACCCAGAAGCAGGTAAAGCTGACCAGCCCTACGGAACAGGCCGAGCGTCTGGTGTTGCGGGCGTTCCTGGAGGGCATTCCGCCCCAGCCCGGGCAGGAGGGAATCGCCAGCCTGGCCACCTTCACCACTCCGGCCCGGCAGGAAATCTTCCGGGCCTTTCTCCAGGCAGTCCAGCAGGGAACGCTGCAGGATCCCCGGGACCTGTTTGCCAGCCTTGGCCAGGAGGCCCAGACAGAACTGACCCGGATCCTGAGCTTGAATGTGCAGACGGAAACCCTGCCCTCCATCCTGACGGACTGCCTGAACCGGCTGCAGGTGGCAGCTCTTGATAAAGAATATGAAAAACACAGTCAGCTGGCGGAAAAGTATGAAAAAGAGGGAAATGAAAAATTTTTGCAGGAATTAGAGGAATGTCGGCGAATAAAAATGGAGATAGGGAAATTGGCAAATCCGGTCCAGTGACCGGAACTGTCGGTTTTTCTCATTTGGTAGAAAGGAGGGAACGCCCCAATGACTGAAAAAGAAAAGAAAGAATTGGAGCCGCAGGTGTCTCAGAGCGTGACATCGAAAGAAGGACAGAGTGAGGCGAAAACCACTACGGCGGGGAAAGCCAAGGCTGTTCCAAAAAAGAAGAAGGCGGCAAAAACCACGGGAAAGGCGGGTTCAGCAACGAAGAGCAAGAGCAGGACGAGCAAAAAAGATAAGCCCAAGACCGCGGCGGAGTATTTAGCCGAGTTTGAAGCGCTGGCCAAAAAGAATCATGGCGTTCTCACCTATAAAGAGATTCAGGACCGGATGCAGAACGTAGATGATGTGTCTGTTGATCAAATGGATGCCATCTATTCCAAACTGGCTGAAAAGAACATTGAAGTGGTCGATGACGGTTCCGAAGATGAAGAACCGGATACAATCGATGAAGATGAACTGAAGGTGGATGAATCGGAACTGGCCAACCTGTCCGTTCCGGAAGGGGTCATCGTCGATGATCCGGTCCGCATGTACCTGAAGGAAATCGGCCGGGTACCCCTGCTGGCCGGGGATGATGAGATCAAACTGGCCAAACGGGCCGACAAGGGCAACCAGGCCAAGGCCATCCTGAAGGGGGATCAACCCGACGGAGAATTCGAACCGGTGAACAAGCGTCTGTCCGTGGGCAAACTGCTGGAACAGGCCAATGACCTGCTGACCCGGGAAAGCGTATGGGTGGACAACCGGAGCGTTTCCCTGGCCTACAAGAGGGCCCAGATGCTGGCCAACACCGATCATGTACTGGATCATGACCAGTACCAGGATCTGATTACCGCTTTCACCATGGACGAAAAGAAGCGGTTGAACCGGTTGCTCACAGAAAATAAGTACAAAGTGATGCATGACGTGAAAACGGTGGACCTCCCCAAAGGGGAAGAAGCTGACAAAAGCTATCTGGGGACACTGCAGGAACTGTTCACAGTGATCGAGGACAAGGCTGCCCATCAGAAGGTGGATGAAGACCTGCAGAAACAGATCGAGGAAGCCCGGAAAAAGTTTAACCGGCTGCTCCACCGCATGGAATTCTGCGGGGACAATGCCAAGAAATGTCTGTCCGAAGCCAACCTGCGTCTGGTGGTCAGCATTGCCAAACGGTATGTGGGCCGGGGGATGCTGTTCCTGGATCTGATCCAGGAAGGGAACCTGGGGCTGATCAAGGCCGTGGAAAAGTTCGACTACAACAAGGGCTTCAAGTTCAGTACGTATGCCACCTGGTGGATCCGGCAGGCCATTACCCGTGCCATCGCCGACCAGGCCCGGACCATCCGGATCCCGGTGCACATGGTGGAAACCATCAACAAGCTGGTGCGGGTATCCCGTCAGCTGCTGCAGGAACTGGGCCGGGAACCCACTCCGGAGGAAATCGCCAAGGAAATGGATGTGCCTGTGGAACGGGTCCGGGAAATCCAGAAGATCGCCCAGGAACCGGTTTCCCTGGAAACACCCATCGGCGAAGAAGAAGATTCCCATCTGGGGGACTTCATCGAAGACCAGGAGGCACCGTCTCCGGCTGATGCAGCTTCGTATACCCTGCTGCAGGAACAGCTGGGCAAGGTCCTGCAGGAACACCTGAGCGCCCGGGAACGGCGGGTGCTGGAACTGCGGTTCGGCCTGCTGGACGGACGGACCCGTACCCTGGAAGAAGTGGGCCAGTATTTCGGGGTCACCCGGGAACGGATCCGGCAGATCGAAGCCAAGGCCCTGCGCAAACTGCGGAGCCCGAAACGGAGCAAACCGCTGAAGGAATTCCTGGAATGATTGACAGGGATTTGCTTCCTGTTATATAATTTTTGCATTGGGCCTATAGCTCAGCGGTAGAGCCCCCGGCTCATAACCGGTTGGTCCTTGGTTCGAATCCAAGTGGGCCCACCAACTGCGAACCTTCCGGCGGAACTTGACAAGTTCCGCCGGATTTGTTATAGTTCCTCTGTAATACGCAATGAAGGAGTTGGCATCCCGGAGCGTTCGCTTCACAAGAGAGGCTGCCTTGGGCAGCAAACAGGGTGGAACCGCGGAACAACCTCCCGTCCCTGTAATGTAGAGTATCCTGTCTATATTACAGAGACGGGAGTTTTTGTATAGGAGGAGAGAAAATGGATTTTCAAACCATCATTTTGAACTTGCAGAAGTACTGGGCCAACCAGGGCTGCATCATGGCACAACCCTACGACGTGGAAAAGGGCGCAGGCACCATGAACCCTTCCACCTTCCTGCGGGTACTGGGGCCTGAACCCTGGAACGTGTGCTATGTGGAACCTTCCCGTCGTCCGGCTGACGGCCGGTACGGCGACAACCCCAACCGGCTGTACCAGCATCACCAGTTCCAGGTGATCATGCAGCCGTCCCCCTGCAACATCCAGGAACTGTACCTGGAAAGCCTGCGGGAACTGGGCATCCATCCGGAAGAACACGATATCCGGTTCGTGGAAGACAACTGGGAATCTCCCACCCTGGGCGCCTGGGGCATGGGCTGGGAAGTCTGGCTGGACGGGATGGAAATCACCCAGTTCACCTACTTCCAGCAGGTAGGCTCCATCGACATCAAACCGGTGGCTGTGGAAATCACCTACGGCCTGGAACGGCTGGCCATGTACATCCAGGGCGTGGAAAATGTCTACGACCTGCAGTGGGTGGGGAATGTGACCTACGGTGACGTATTCCACACCAACGAAGTGGAACAGTCCCGGTACAGCTTCGACATTGCCGACATCGACCTGCTGTTCGATCTGTTCGACAAGTACGAAAAGGAAGCCAAACGGGTCATCCTCACCGGCAACATCCGTCCGGCCTACGACTATGTGCTGAAATGCTCCCACACCTTCAACCTGCTGGATGCCCGGGGCGCCATCAGCGTCAGCGAACGGACCAACTACATCTCCCGGGTGCGGGCACTGGCTCGTCTGTGTGCTGCGGCCTATGTGGAACAACGGGAAAAACTGGGTTTCCCCATGCTGAAGAGAGGGTAAGGAATCATGGCAAATTTATTATATGAAATCGGAACGGAAGAAATGCCGGCCCAATACATGCCCGGCATCCTGAAGGAATACAGGGAACTGGCTGCCAAAAAGCTGGAGGAAGCCCGCATCCCCTTCAAAGACGTGAAGGTCTATGGTACGCCCCGGCGGATGGCTTTCGTGGCCTCTGAGGTAGCGGACAAACAGGAAGACAGCACCGTGGAAAGCAAGGGGCCGTCCCTGAAAATCGCCTTCGACGGGGATGGCAATGCCACCCGGGCTGCCCAGGGCTTTGCCCGGGGCCAGGGTGTGGACGTGAAGGACCTGGTCCAGAAAGACGGCTATGTGTATGCCATCAAACACCTGGCAGGCAAGAAGACGGAAGAACTGCTGCCGGCCATCCTGGACGATATCCTCCATTCCCTGAACTTCCCCAAGACCATGCGGTGGGCTGATTACGACTTCGGGTTCGTCCGTCCCTTCCGCTGGATGGTGGCTCTCCTGGACGACAAAGTGATCCCGGTGGAAGCCAACGATGTGAAGAGCGGGAACCAGGCCCGGGGCCATCGGTTCCTGAGCAACCACCTGATCACCATTCCTGACGCTGCCTCCTATGTGAAGACCCTGGAAGACAACTTCGTCATGGTGGATGTGGACAAACGCCGGGCCACCATCAGGAAGCAGATCGAAGACCTGGCTGCTGCCGAAGGGGGCAGGGCGGCCATTTCTCCCGACCTGCTGGAAGAAGTCACCTTCCTGGTGGAATGGCCTACGGCTCTGTGCGGCCATATCGATGACAAGTACCTGCGGCTGCCGGACTGCGCCATCATCACCCCCATGCGGGATCATCAGCGGTATTTCCCCATGTTCGACAAAGACGGGAAACTGATGCCCAAGTTCATCACCGTCCGCAACGGGGGCAAGGAACATCTGGACATTGTGACCCACGGCAACGAACGGGTGCTGCGGGCCCGTCTGGACGATGCGGTGTTCTTCTTCGACAACGACCGGAAGAAGTCTCTGGCACAGCATCGGGAAGCCCTGCACGAAGTGGCTTTCCAGCATGGGCTGGGCAATATGTACGACAAGACCGAGCGGCTGCAGAAGCTGTGTGACGAACTGGTGAAAGCCACCGGTCTCCCCGTGGATGCCCAGGCTGTGGAACGGGCAGCACTTCTGTCCAAAGCGGATCTGGTCACCGGCATGGTCACCGAATTCACCGAACTCCAGGGCACCATGGGCAGGGAATATGCCCTGCTGGACAATGAAGGGGAAAAAGTGGCCCAGGCCATCGGGGAACAGTACATGCCCCGGTTCGCCGGCGACGAACTGCCCCAGAGCAACGAAGGCCGGATTCTGGCTGTAGCCGACAAGCTGGACAACATCGTAGCCACCTTCAGCCGGGGCCAGGCTCCCACCGGTTCCCAGGACCCCTACGCCCTGCGCCGTCAGGCTCTGGGCATCCTGAATATCGTGGCCGATGGCGGGGTACACTTCCCCCTGCGGGCCGTGCTGGCAGAAACCCTGAAGAACCTGCCGGTGGAAGTGGAAAAGGAAGACCAGCTGCTGGATGAAGTGGTGGACTTCTTCGCCCAGCGGGCCAAGAACATGCTGCTGGACCAGGGTGTGCGTTACGATGTGGTGGATGCAGTGCTGGGTGCCAGCGTGGATGATCTGGCCGAAATCTTCGACCGGGCTGCAGCTCTCACCCGGTATCTGGAAAGTGACAAAGCAGCAGACAGCATCCAGGCCTTTACCCGGGTGGAGAACATCAGCAGGAACAATGTGGTGGAAGCCCCTGTGGATGTGGCACTGTTCCAGGATGACGCCGAAAAGGATCTGTTCGAAGCGGTGGAAAAGGTGGCTGGGGAAACGGCTGCCCTGGCCAAAGAACGGAAATTTGCCGACCTGCTGGCTGCCAATGATGTACTGGCCGCTCCGGTGAACGCCTTCTTCGATGCGGTCATGGTCATGGACAAGGACGAGAAGGTGAAGAACAACCGTCTGGCCCTGCTGAACCAGGTGAAGAAACAGGTAAACCAGGTGGCCGATCTGAGCCAGCTGGTGATGAAATAAGAAAACGCCCCAGTTCGTCCTGCGGGCGGAGGAAGAAAGCGGTACAGCCGCTGCTGAAGGGAACTCAAAAGACTGTGAAGATCCTGCCATGATTTGGCAGGACCTTTCACAGTCTTTTTTCTTGAGGAAGACTCAATGTCTCCTGGAAAAGGATTGGCACGCAATCATTATGTATGATAGGATATATATAAAATGATTGGACTTTACAGAAATGTGGCAGGATGATAAAATGACATATATAAAAACAATACAGAATTGAGCAAAAATACCAAAAACAGGGGAGGGAATGATATGGGAAGAAGCTTGAAGGAAAAAATCCTGTGGGAGCTATCCTGTGACAAAATGTCCGCGGGTGGGGGGGTATTTAGGTAAGGCGGCCGTAGCTTCCATCGTCGCCGGACTGCTGACTTTCGGTGGAGTGGCCTGTTCGCCGGTATTGGCCGCGGAGAATACGACTGTAACAGATGGCAAAGGGAATACCGTCACGAATACGGATAAGAACATAAAGGATATCAATGCAAATATTACCGGTAAGGGGAATAAAGTCATTGATAGCAGCAATGCAGAGATTGTCGGTGATGGCAATACGGTTACGAATGAAGCAAAAGGCGACGATAATAGCGTCAGATATGTCAGAAGCAACGATGCGCGTATTCATGGCTCGGGTAACACGATTTCTGCCAGCCGTAATCAGCAGGTCATCGGTGATAATAACCAGATTATTGGCAGAGATGACGGAACTGTCTCAGCAGGACGAGAAGAGAATGTATCAGATTTGACAATAGGCCGCAGTAATTTCATTCGATCAACAGATACGTATCGCAATAAATGGGATTCTCTCAAGGTCATCGGCAATAATAATCGAGCTGATTTTAAAATCGAGAGTGCTGGTGGTCCGGCCGCCGGTATTGTCATTGGTGATAATCAGAATATCGATGGAATTAAAGACTCTATCGTAATTGGATCTTTATCTCCTGATGAGCAAAAAGAACAGGTTGGTGAAGATGGGTATAAGAGTGACAAATATACTGTTGGATTGAATAGTGTCGTTGTTGGTTATCATGCAACGAGTTCTAAAGATGCCAGCACTGTCATCGGCAATCGTTCGAAGGTGAGTGGGAATTATCAAACTGTGACAGGCCTTAGATCAACAATTGAAGGGAATTACTATAATAGCTTCAATTTACTAGACGGTCAATCAGGTAATTTCGCTTCAATCTATGGTTCATTCAACAAAATAGAAGATGCCACTGGGGAAGACGATATGGATGGTGTAGGGAATAGCATCAACGGCAGTATGAACGTCACCTCTAATGCCAGAGGTACGATGATTATGGGTGTCGGTAATACGGTTACGCACTCAAAAGGAGAATTTCTCTTTCCTAAGGATGATGATTCTGGCATCTCTACTGAAGACTTGTTGTATGTGGGATTATCTACAGCTAGCGATTACGCTCAGGGCAGAGATATAACTGGAGATAATCTGACATACCCGGCTGACCAGGTTTATGCTTATATGAGAGATGCTTGGCAACGTTATATGGAAACCAGTGGCGGTGCTGTTTCAGTTTTAGGTAACAGCAACACTTCTGATTATGTTATCCGTTCTCAGATTCTTGGCACCAACAATATGTTAAAAGGATCAGAAGATAATATAAGCTCCTATAACACCATTAGTGGTTTTTCGAATACAGGGACGAATGTTAAGCGGACAGCTATCGTAGGTACAGGTAATAACTTGACAAATGGCGTAGACAACGTCGTCATCGGTGACTATCATACCTTAGAAAACGGGAAACACAACGTCATTCTTGGTTCCATGGCTTCTGAAGAAAAAGCCGTGAAAAAGACAGCGAAGGCGGCATGGGCTGCACCTGATGATAATCCTGATGGTACTTATACATATACTGTCAATGAACAGGTAGCCTTAAAGCCTAATACCAAAGATATCGAAAATGCTGTCATGGTCGGCTATAATACAGATGTCACTCAAAATGGCGGTGTAGCCCTTGGTTCGGATTCTGTCGCCTCTACTAAAGCTGGGGAAACAGGTTATGACGCACAGGGCAAGAAGCATAACAACTCCGACAAGGATTATTCTGCTTGGGTATCCACCGATGCTGCCGTTTCCGTCGGTGATGCTTCTAAGAAGATTACCCGTCAGATTACTAATGTCGCAGCTGGCACGCAGGATACGGATGCCGTCAACGTAGCCCAGCTGAAGAGTGCCCTCTCTGGAGCCAAGGATGGCAACGATACGCTGCAAAACAGTACGGATGCCTTGAAGCTGGACGGCAATACCTTGTCCATGAGTGTGAAAGACACAGCCGGAAATGAAGTATCCGGTTCTGTAGACTTGTCCAAGTTTGCCCAGGCTGTCGATACCAATACGACCTATACGCTCACGGGTGAGGCAAATCCGGACAATAATACGACCACCATTACTTTGAACGATAACAATGGGAATAAAAATAGTGTGACCGTGGCAACGAAGGATACGAGAAATACGGTGAAAGCCGGAGAAAATGTCACCCTCGATACCAGGGACAATGCTGACGGCAGCCATGAATACACGGTCCATGTCAAGGCGGATGGCAAGGTAGAAGCTGGCAGCACGAAGATTGTCAGCGGTGGTACGGTTTACAACGAGACCCGCGTGGCGCAGGATGGGACGTATGTAAAGGCATCCAACACGGCTGGTGAGAATCTGTCCGCCTTGGACAAGCAGGTGGCTTCCAATACCGGGGCCATCCGCGGGCTGGACGGCCGGGTCTCCAACCTGGACAGCCGTCTGAACAAAGTGGGGGCCGGGGCTGCGGCACTGGCAGCACTCCATCCCCAGGATTTCAATCCTGATGACAAATGGGATTTCGCCGTAGGCTTCGGCAATTACCGAGATGCCAATGCCATGGCTCTGGGTGCTTTCTATCGCCCGGATGACCGGACTATGTTCAGTGTGGCCGGGAACTTCGGCAATGGAGAAAATATGGTCAACGCAGGGATCAGCGTGAAACTGGGGAAAAACAGCCCCTATGCAGGTATGGACCGGCAGGCCATGATCCATCGTCTGGCCAGCCAGGACCGGGAACTGGAGGCACAGAACCAGCGAATCGCCAAACTGGAACAGCTGGTGGCACAGCTGATGGCGAAGTAAAGGACGACAAGAAGGCAAAGGGAGTGTGAAAAAATGGTTTTTCACACCCCGTCACTAGTCACTAGTCTCTAGTCACTAGCCGATGGAAGCTAGCTGACGCTAGCAAAATAAAGGCGCTGTGGATGATTTTTTCACAGCGCCCTTTAATTTGGCGGCCAATCACACCTGCTGCTTCTGCCGGGGCCACCGTTTCTTCACGAATTCCAGGAAACGCTTCAGCGCCGGGAACTGCTCCGGATTCCGGTTCCAGACAAAATTCACGTGGCCGATGGCAATCTGCTTTACGGGAATGGCCACCAGGTTCTTTTTATCCCGGGCGAACTCTTCGGACAAAAAGCCCACCGCTGCCTGGTGCCGGATGTATTCCAGGATGGTGAACACCTGGGAAGTCTGGTGGAGAATCGGGGGATGGATCTGACAGGCGGCAAAGAGCCGGCGCAGATACCGGGTTTGGCCGAAGGTATCTTTGAACAGGACAAGGGGTTCCTGGGCCAGATCCATCAGATCCACTGCTTTTCGTCCGGCCAGGGGATGGTCTTTGTGGACGAACAGCATCAGGAGGCTGTCTTTGACCACGTAGCAGGAATAGGGCTTTTCCGGCAGATGGGTGGTGACACAAAGGGCCACATCGATCTCGTGCTGCTCCAGCAGGGAGTAGAGGATGGGGCCGGTGGCTTCGGTAGTCTGGATCCGCATCCTGGGAAAAGCATCCAGGAAGGCCCGGTGCAGACCGGGGAACAGGGTGTTGCCGCACATGGGCACCAGGCCGATGCGCAGCAGGGTTTCCCCGGAGCCCAGGGAACGGGCCGTCTCTTCCAGGGTTTCGTACTGTTTCTGGAATTTCCGGGCCTGCTCCAGGAATACCTGTCCGGCGGGGGTGAGGATGAGGGCATTGTGCCTTCGTTCCCACAGGGGTGTTCCACAATGGGCTTCCAGTTCCCGGATGGCTTTGCTGAGGCCGGGCTGGGAGAGATGCAGTTCCTCAGCGGCCCTGGTGAAATTCATGTAGTGGCAGGCAGTGATGAAATAGCGGATTTGATCTGGAGTAATGGACATGGGACGACCTCCTGATTCTTTTGGGTTTGCCAAACTTTTTGTTAGTCTGGATGAATGACTGAAAGTTCACAAAATACGGCTCCTATAGTATAGTAATACCATGAAACGACGAGACCGTCCATGGGATTTTGGAACCGGGAAGAAAGAAGGAGAAACAATGGAAAGGAAAATCTATAAAATTGCAGTCATCGGAGGAGACGGCATCGGGCCGGAAGTGCTGGCGGAAGGTATCAAGGTGCTGAACCGGACGGCGGAACTGGATGGTTCCTTCGCCTTTGACTTTACGTATTTTCCCTGGGGATGCCAGTATTATCTGGAACACGGGGAAATGATGCCGGAAGACGGAATCGAACAGCTGTCCCGTTTCGATGCTATTTACCTGGGGGCCGTGGGCTATCCCGGGGTGCCGGACCATATTTCTCTGCGGGGTCTCCTGATCAGGATCCGCAAGAGCTTCGACCAGTATGTGAACCTGCGGCCGGTGAAGCTGCTGAAAGGGGCTCCCTGTCCCCTGGCCGGCGTGAAGCGGGAGGACATCGACATGGTCTTTGTCCGGGAAAACAGCGAAGGGGAATATGCCGGGGCCGGCGCCTGGCTGTATAAGGATACCCCCCGGGAAGTGGTGATTCAGGACAGTGTATTCTCCCGGTTCGGCACGGAACGGATCATCCGGTATGCCTATGAACTGGCCCGGAAGGAACATAAATCCCTGACCAGCATTTCCAAGGGGAATGCGTTGAACTATTCCATGGTGTTCTGGGATCAGATCTTTGCCGAAGTGGGTAAGGAATATCCTGATGTGGAAACCCATTCCTACCTGGTGGATGCGGCCAGCATGTTCATGGTGAAAGATCCCAAACGGTACGGCATCATCGTGTGTTCCAACCTGTTCGGCGATATCCTCACCGACCTGGGCGCCGCCATTTCCGGCGGTATGGGACTGGCAGCCGGGGCCAACCTGAACCCGGAACGGAAGTATCCTTCCATGTTCGAACCCATCCACGGCAGTGCACCGGACATTGCCGGACAGGGCAAGGCCAACCCCCTGGCTTCCATCTGGTCCGCCAGCCAGATGCTGGATTTCTTCGGGCATAAGGACTGGGGAAAGAAACTGATTGATATCATCGAAGAGATGATGGTGGAAAAAAAGGTCCTGACCCCGGATATGGGCGGAACGGCCACCACGGAAGAAGTGGGGGACGAAGCAGTCCGGCTGTTGGAGAAATAAAAAACAAGGCTGTTGCACTGGACATGCAGCAGCCTTGTTTTTATTTGCACTGATGGAATGCCTGGGCCAGGTCGTCCCGCAGGTCTTCTTTGTCTTCCAGTCCTACGGAGAACCGGAGCAGGGTGTGGGTGATGCCTTTCTCCTCCGCTTCTTCCGGGGTCAGGTCCGCATGGGTCTGGGTAATGGGATAGGTCAGGAGGCTTTCGGTGCCTCCCAGGCTTTCGGCAAACTGGACCAGCTGGAGGCTTTCCAAGATGGTCTTCACATAGGCTTCCTTTTTGACATAGAAGGAGATCATGCCGCCGAAGCCGCTAGCCTGTTTCTTCTGGATCTCGTAGCCGGGGTGCTGGGGCAGGCCGGGATACAGCACCTTTTCCACGATGGGCTGCTCTTTCAGCCACTGGGCCAGGTACAGAGCGTTTTCCTGGTGCTGCTTCATGCGCACGGGCAGGGTCTTCAGGCTGCGCAGCAGCAGCCAGCTGTCGAACACACTGAGCACGGCGCCGGTGGTCTTGTAGATGGTACGCAGCCGGGTGGCCACATCCTGGTCTTTGCTGACTACGCAGCCGGCCAGCAGGTCGTTGTGGCCGGACAGGTACTTGGTGGCACTGTGGAGCACGATATCGGCACCCAGGGTTAGGGGCTGCTGGAAATACGGGGACAGGAAGGTGTTGTCCACGATGACCAGCAGGCCGTGTTTGTGGGCCAGGGCGCTGAGGGCTTCCAGGTCCGTGATTTCCATGGTGGGGTTGGTGGGCGTCTCCAGGTAGATGGCCTTTGTGTTGGGCCGGATGGCCTTTTCTACGGCATCCAGATCGCAGGTGTGGACCGCCGTGAAGGTCATCCCATAGGGTTCATAGGTCTTTTCGAACAGCCGGAAGGAACCGCCGTACAGATCAAAGCCGGTCACGATGTGGTCACCGGATTTGAACAGGCGCATCACGGCGTCGATGGCGGCCATGCCGGAGGAAAAGCACAGGGCATCGACACCGGCTTCCAGCGTGGAAAGGACTTTTTCCAGACGGGCATGGGTGGGATTGGATTCACGGGTGTAGGCCCAGCCAGTGGACTGGCCAAGGCCGGGGTGGGCAAAAGTGGATGTGAGATACAACGCAGGGGAAACGGCACCGGTGGCATCATTGGAGCCGCTCCCGTGGATACAGGCAGTGGTGAATTTCATGACAGGGTTCCTCCTTACAGGTGCATGGCAGCACCAAAACTATACCAATATAATAGACAATCAATTCCCTTATACAATACTGTTTCCCAGGGCCATTTGTCAAGGGCGGAGAAGGGCCTGGAGACAGGGAAAAGCCCGGTAACCGGTTTTCTATTTATCCGACCTGTGATATAATCTTTAGGTAAAACTGGTTTCAGCGGGTAATGACGGCCTGCTGGAATAGATTTTCGATAGGCGGTGAAAAAATGAGCGTTACAGTCAATGATGTAAAGCATATCGCGAATCTGTGCCGGTTAAATGTTCCGGACGATGAAATGGACAAGTTCGTTGAACAGTTCAACCAGATTTTGAATTATGCTGAAATCTTAAAGAAAGTGGATACCACGGGAATCGAACCTTCTCCCTATGTGCTCCCCATCAGCAATGTGCTGCGGGAAGATGTTCCGGTCCAGAGTCTGTCCCATGAGGATGCCATGAAGAATGCACCGGAGGAATATGAAGGCGGCTTCAAAGTTCCCCGGGTGATCGAATAAGAGGAGGCAGAACAGTGGCACTGTATAGAGAAACTGCACATGAGCTCCACGACAAGCTGGTCAAGAAAGAAATCAGCTCCGTGGAACTGACGAAAGCGGTCTGCGACCGGATCGACGAAGTGGAAGATCAGGTCAAGGCCTATATTACGTTGGATAAAGAAAACGCACTGGCCCAGGCTGCCAAAGTGGACAAGATGATCGCTGCCGGCGAATCCATCAAACCCCTGGCCGGGATCCCCGGCGCCATCAAAGATAACATCAGTGTGAAGGGCGTGCGCATGACCTGCGCTTCCAAGATCCTGGAAAACTTCACGCCGGTGTATGATGCCCACGTCATCGAAAACCTGCGGAAAGAGGAAACCATTTTCCTGGGCAAGACCAACATGGATGAATTCGCCATGGGGTCCACCACGGAAACGTCCCATTTCCAGATTACCCATAACCCCTGGGATCTGACCCGTGTACCGGGCGGTTCCTCCGGCGGCAGCGCTGCATCCATCGCAGCCGGTGAAGCCATCTGGTCCCTGGGCTCCGATACGGGCGGTTCCATCCGGCAGCCGGCCTTCTTCAACGGCTGCGTCGGTCTGAAACCCACCTACGGCCGGGTCTCCCGGTATGGCTGCGTGGCTTTCGCCTCCTCCCTGGATCAGATCGGGCCCATCACCCGTGATGTGACGGATGCGGCTCTGGTATTGAATTCCATCAGCGGCCTGGATGCCCATGACTCCACCAGCTATGACGCTCCTGTCCCTGATTACACCAAGGCCCTGCGTCAGGACGTGAAAGACCTGACCATCGGCCTGCCCAAGGAATACTTTGGGAAAGGTACGGATCCCAAAGTGGCTGCCCAGATCAAACTGGCTGCCAAAAAGTTCGAAGAACTGGGTGCCCACGTGGTCGAAGTGTCCCTGCCTCATACGGAATATGCCGTCATCACGTACTACATCATCGCTCCGGCTGAAGCTTCCGCCAACCTGGGCCGTTTCGACGGCGTACGGTACGGCTTCCGGGAAACTTCCGCAGAAAGCGCTCCGGAAATGATGCGCAAGACCCGTACGGAAGGCTTCGGCAAGGAAGTCCGCCGCCGGATTATGCTGGGGACCTACGTACTGAGCTCCGGCTACTATGACGCCTACTACAACAAAGCCATGCAGGTGCGGACCCTGATTCGTCAGGACTTCGCAGACGCCTTCAAGAAGTGCGACCTGCTGCTGACCCCCACCTCCCCTGTGGTGGCTTATCCGCTGGATGCCAAGATGGATCCTCTGACGGTCTACATGCTGGACGTGACCACCATTCCGGTGAACATGGCCGGTCTGCCCGGGATCTCCATCCCCTGCGGTTTCGTAGACAACATGCCTGTGGGCGCTCAGCTCATCGGCAAAGCACTGGGCGAAGAAACCCTGCTGCGGGCTGCCTACACCTTTGAACAGGCTACGGATTTCCATAAAGCCGTGGCACCTCTGGGAGGGTTGAAATAATGACAGAATATACTACCGTAATCGGTCTGGAAGTCCATGCAGAACTGAAAACCAAGACCAAGGCTTTCTGCTCCTGCTCTACGGAATTCGGCGGTGCTCCCAACACCCACGTATGCCCGGTCTGCTTGGGTATGCCCGGGGCTCTGCCTGTGATCAACAAGCAAATGGTGGAATTTGCCCTGCGCTTTGCACTGGCTGTGAACTGCGAAATCCAGCGCTACAGCAAATTCGACCGGAAGAACTACTACTATCCGGATCTGGCCAAGGCCTACCAGATTTCCCAGTTCTATCAGCCCATTGCCCTGAAGGGTCATCTGGATGTGAATGTGGACGGGAAGACCAAACGGATCGGCATCACCCGGATCCATATGGAAGAAGATGCCGGGAAACTGGTGCATTCCGGTGCTTCCATCAGCACGTCCGAGTTTTCCGCGGTTGACTACAACCGGGCCGGCGTTCCCCTGATCGAAATCGTATCCGAACCGGATATGCGGTCTGCGGCCGAAGCCCGTGCCTATATGGAAAAACTCCGTGCCTATCTGCAATATACCGGCGTCTGCGACGGAAAGATGCAGGAAGGTTCCATGCGCTGCGATGCCAACATTTCCATCATGCCGGTGGGTTCCAAGGAATTCGGTACCCGTGCCGAAATCAAGAACCTGAACTCTTTCAAAGCCCTGGAACGGGCCATTGAATACGAAGTGGAACGGCAGAAGGAAATCCTGGAAGACGGCGGCCATGTGGTCCAGGAAACCCGTACCTGGGACGATGCCCAGGGCATGACCTTCTCCATGCGGAGCAAGGAAGAAGCCCACGACTACCGGTATTTCCCGGAACCTGACCTGGCCCCCATCATCATTGAAAAAGAATGGGTGGAAAAAGCCAAGAGCGAACTGCCGGAACTGCCGGATGCCCGGAAAGCCCGTCTGATGAACGAAAAAGGCCTGGACGACTACTCTGCTGAACTGATCGTAGCCGACAAGAAGATGGCCGAATACTTCGATGCCGCCGCTGCGGAAACCGATGACGCCAAGGGCGTGGCCAACTGGATCCTGGGCGATGTGTCCGCCTACCTGAACAGCAACAACTGCGGCATCAGTGACTTCCCTGTGTCCCCGGCTCACCTGGGACAGATGGTTGCCCTGATCAAGAAGGGCGTGCTGTCCAGCAAGCTGGCCAAGAAGGTCTTCGCTGAAATGCTGAAGAAGGATGAAGCTCCTGCCACCCTGGTGAAGAAACTGGGCCTGGAACAGGTCAGCGACGAAGGTGCTATCCAGAAGATGGTGGACGAAGTCATTGCCGCCAACCCGCAATCCGTTGCGGATTACAAAGCCGGCAAGGATAAGGCCATCGGCTTCCTGGTGGGCCAGATCATGAAGAAATCCCGCGGCAAAGCCAACCCGGGCATGGTCAACAAACTGATCATCAAGACCATCAAAGGTGAATAAGGAAAGAAATACGGCCATGAACCATGTGTCATGAGCCTGTGGAAAGGATCCGCCCGACAGGACGGATCCTTTTCTGTTATGGAAAATGTCACAGAAAAGCCCTCTTTTTTTCGTGGAAATCTGGTAAAATAAGCCATTACGAAAGGAGGGGTGGAGATGTTCCAGTCCATTTTGAAAAACGGACGGCTGTGGCGGTTCCTGCTGGTGATGGCCCTGCTGCCCGGGCTGTTCGCCGGCCAGTTCGGCAATTCCCTGCAGTACCGTACCAGCCGGTTCCTGAGCCGGTATTTCCAGCCGGCTCCCCAGCTGGCGCTGCTCCGGTGGCCGGAAAACCTGCAGGCCGTCCGCTACGAACTGGAAATCTTCTCCTACGTACCGGACAGCCTGGATCCCCAGCTCCCGGTGGATACCGTCCTTTACCGGAATGATGAGCTCTACGGGAACCAGCTCCTCCTGGATGAAAAACAACTGCCCGGTCTGAAGGAGGAACAGCCTCTTTTCTGGCGGGTGCGGCCTCTGGATATGGAGGGTGCCCCCATTGGGGCCTATTCTTCCGTCCGGGAATTGAGAACATTCCTCCAGCGCAACCACCGCTATGCTCCGGAACCCCGGCCCACGGCCAAACCGGGTCCGGGTACCCGGCTGCTGTATCCGGTGTATTCTTACACCGCCCTGCCCGGTGCCGCCCAGTACGAAGTGGAGGTCCTGGATGACCTGCCGCAGCAGCTGGACGGGATCCTGCCCTCCGCCCATCGGGTCTATGCAGAAATCACCGAATTGACGGACCTGTACGACAAACAGCCCCGGATCGGTACCTACTACTGGCGGGTGCGGGCCCTGGACAGGCGGGGCCTGCCCGTGGGTGAATGGAGCCTGCCTCAGAAAATCAGCCTGGAACCGGACGAGGGGATCCAGGTGGGTATCTACGGAGACAGCATTTCCCACGGCGGCGGACACATGTCCTTCAGTCCTTCAGATTTTGCCTACAGCTACAGCTCGTATATATCGGTACCCACCGTGAATCTTTCGGAAAGCGGAGATACCAGCCAAATGATGGTGGACCGGTTCGAAAAAGACGTGCTGCCCTTCCATCTGAAGACCCTGCTGATCATGGGCGGTACCAACAGCCTGCGGGACGGGACATCTCCGGAGAAAGTAATCGCCGATTTGAAGAAGCTGCAGGCACTGTGCCGGGAAAACGGGATTACGCCGGTGCTCCTGACCCTGGCACCCATCAATCCGGACAACATCCAGCGGGCTTTCGACGAAGAGTCGGATCCCCACTGGCAGGAGGCCTTTGCCAAAGTGAATGGGTATATCCGCAGCCAGCCCCACATCGATGTGGCGGCCCCCTTCGAGGCCATGGGGACGGAACTTCCTACAGAAATGGCCTTGGATGGACTCCATGGAGATGTTACAATGAAGAAGATCATGGGGGAGACCATCAACCAGCATTTGCAGGAATTCCTGTAATCGTTGGCATTTCAAGGACCTGTCCCTCCCGGGGCAGGTCCTTTCCATAAGCTGCAGACTAGTGACTAGAGACTAGTGACTGCCAGAAAGGAGAAAGCCGTGGACAGCCAGCCCATCAAAGATTTCTGCCGCAGCCTGGGACTGCCGGCTGTGGGGATCGCTCCCAACCGGCTGCCGGAACCGGAGCAGCCTCCGGACATCTGTCCCCTGGCGGCTGGGAAGGGACCGGAACGGTACGATCTGACCGGGGTGCTGCCCGGCTGTCAGGCGGCCGTGGTCGTCCTGTTTCCCTATTACCAGCCGCCGGTGGAGGGGACCAACCTGTCCCTGTACTGCCAGTTCCCCGATTATCACGGAATCATCCGGCAGTACCTGGACCGCATCGCTGCCTGGCTGGATCGGCACTGGCCCGGGAGCCGGCAGGCGGCCATTGTGGATACGTCGGTGCTGGCCGAACGGCAGCTGGCCGTAGAAGCCGGACTGGGCTTTGAGGGGGATAACGGGTGCCTGATCCATGGAACCTGGGGTTCCTGGTGCTTCATCGGGGCGGTGCTTACCACCCTGCCTCTGGAACCGGATGCCCCTGACAGAAGGAAATGCTGCCACTGCGGCGCCTGTGCCCGGCACTGTCCCGGCGGCTGCTTTGCCAGCGGACGGTACGATTACCGGGTCTGCAAGTCCTACCTGACACAGAAGAAGGGAGAACTCACACCGGAAGAAATCGCCATCCTGCGGAAGACGCCGCTGGTGTTTGGCTGTGACGAATGCCAGCGCTGCTGCCCCCACAATGCACAGGTTCCCGTGACCCCCATACCAGAATTCAAAATGCGGCGCCAGGCCCGGCTGACAGCCCGGGAACTGGAAAATTTGACCAACCGGCAGTTCAAAGAGAAGTACGGCGAGCGGGCTTTTGCCTGGCGGGGGAAGAAACTCCTGCTGCGGAACCTGGCCCTGCTGGACGAGTGATAAATAAAAGATGATCGGTAAGGAGGTACAACCATGGAAACGACCAAACAGCCGGCCCTGCCCAGGGATCTGCTCCAATTCATCTACGAAGCGGCGTATATCCAGCGCTGGAATGACCACATCCGGCCCCAGGGATTCACGGAGCTGGACAAACAGGCCCACAAGATGATGATCCTTTATGTGCTGGCCCGGTATGAAGAACAGGATCACGGGGCGAAGCTGGACTGGCAGGTGCTGGTGGAAGGGGGCATCTTCGAATTCCTCCACCGGGTGGTGCTGACGGACATCAAACCACCGGTGTTCCACGAACTCATGCGCAAGAGCGGACCCCGGCTGAACCGGTGGGTGTACCAGGAACTGGCACGGCGGATCCCCAGCCTGCAGGGAAGCGATTTCCTGAAACGGATGCAGCAGTACTTGGACGGGCAGGACCATCCTCTGGAAAAACAGCTGATTCGGGCGGCCCACTATCTGGCCACAGAGTGGGAATTCCGGATCATCGACCGGATGAACCAGGGAATCTTTGGGGTGGAGGAAATCAGGGACCGGATCCACGATGAGATCGAGGAACACTTCAACCTGGCCGGAGTGCAGAAGATCGCCATGAACGGCAAGACCCGGAAATTCGTGGACCTGATCGGCAAGCTGCGGTTCCAGAAGCGCTGGTCCCAGTCCCCCCGGGTGCCGGAGACCTCCGTCATGGGGCACGTGCTGGTGGTGGCCATCATGGGGTATTTCTGCGCCCGGTCTCTGGGAGCCTGCAGGGCCCGGCTGGTGAATGACTTCCTGGGCGGCCTCTGGCATGACCTGCCGGAAGTGCTGACCCGGGATATCATCTCACCCATCAAGCGGTCCATAGAGGGCCTGGATGAACTGATCAAGGAAATCGAACAGCGGCAGATGGAAGATGTACTGCTGCCTCTGCTGCCCCAGGCCTGGCAGGAGGATATCCTGAATTTCACGGTGGACGAATTCCGCAATAAGATCCGGCTGGAGGGCAGGGTCCAGGTGCTGGAGGGAGATATCCCGGAAGCCTACAATCAGGATGTGTACAGCCCGGTGGACGGGGAAATGCTGAAGGGATGCGACCATCTGGCGGCGTTCCTGGAGGCCTGGCTCAGCATCCAGTGTGGCATCACCTCCCACCACCTGGCAGGCGTGGTGGAAGAACTTCCCCGGCAGTACGCCCATAAAGTGGTCGGGGGTGTGGATTTCGGAGCGATTTACGAGCAGTTTGAAAAAGGTCATGAGCTGTGAGTCATGAGTCATGAGCCGGTGGAGGCCAGCTTACGCTGGCAGGGGAAAATTTGCCCGCTGGGCGACCTGGGTCCGGACGTCCCTGATGGGCCGTCCCTACGCATGTAACGTACCCTGCGATAAAATTTCGTAGGGTCTACCCGTAAGGGGAGACCGTTCCCAGGTCTGGAGATTTTTGTCCCTATATTAAAATTTGCCAATAGTAAATTTCATCCATTCGCGTATGACGTATGACGGGGTGTGAAAAATCATTTTTCACACCCTTTTACTCTGATTTTATTAAATAATTTGCAAAAATAAAATTGTATACAAGATACAAAAAACGATTGCGTATTTTCTGAATCGTGCTATAATGAGCTTGTAAGGGTTCAAAGATAAGAGTTTTAGGAAAGTTGAAAATTTTAGGAGGCGTTACAAATGAGTTTGTTTGAAATGGCAAAAATCCCTATGGAAAAAGCTAGCAAGCTGATCAACCTGGATCCCAACGCTGAGGCTGTCATCTCTCAACCTGAACGTACTCTGGAAGTCAGCATCCCTGTGAAGATGGATGATGGCCATGTGCAGGTATTCACCGGCTATCGTTCTCAGAACAGCACCATCCTGGGACCTGCCAAAGGCGGCGTACGGTATCATCAGAACGTTTCCATGGACGAAGTAAAGACCCTGGGCTTCTGGATGACCACGAAATGCGCCATTGCCGGCCTGCCTTACGGCGGTGGTAAAGGCGGTATCATCGTGGATCCCCGGAAAGTTTCCAAGACGGAACTGGAAAAGATCACCCGTGGGTACATCGATAAGATCGCACCGGTAATCGGCGAAAAGAAAGATATCCCGGCTCCTGACGTGAACACCAACGCCCAGATTATGGCCTGGATGTGCGATGAATTCTCCAAGATCAACTGCCAGTTCGCTCCTGGTTTCATCACCGGTAAAGCCGTATGCATGGGCGGTTCCCTGGGCCGTACTTCTGCAACGGGCCGTGGCGTGATCACCGCAACCCTGGAACTGCTGAAGAGAGAAGGAATCAAACCGGAAGATGCAACCCTGGCCATCCAAGGTTTCGGTAACGTAGGTTCTTGGACTGCCAAATGCGCAGCAGACAAAGGCCTGAAGATCGTAGCCCTGAGCGATATCAGCGGCGGCATCTATGATGCAAACGGCTTCGATCCGTACAAAGTGGAAGAATACGCCAAGAACAACGGCGGCGTAATCAAAGGATATCCTGGTGCAAAAGCCATCAGCAACGAAGAAGTCCTGGAACAGGATGTAACGGTACTGATCCCGGCAGCCCTGGAACTGCAGATCACTGCCAAGAACGCCGACAAGATCAAAGCCAAGATGATCGTGGAAGCTGCAAACGGCCCGACCGATGCAGAAGCTGATATCATCCTGGAAAAGAGAGGCATTCCTGTAGTGCCCGATGTGCTGGCCAACGGCGGCGGCGTAACCGTATCCTACTTCGAATGGGTACAGAACCTGTACAGATACTTCTGGACGGAAGAAGAAGTCGTGGACAGACAGGAACAGATGATGGTGAAAGCCTTCGCAAATGTATATGATGCAGCCAAGAAGTACAACACCACCATGCGTGTAGGCGCCTACATCGTAGCCCTGAACGCTCTGGCTGAACCCATGAAACTGAGAGGCATTATCTGATAGAACCCTACAAACGGAATCTGTACCAGGACGGTACAGCAAAAATCCCCGGACAGTGGTTGTCCGGGGATTTTTGTATAATGACGATGCAAACAACGTCCCTTTGGATCCCTGCGCGGGGCACCCTTTTCCAGCTCACTCGGAGAACCCTGTTGATTACAGGTTGTTCTCCTCACAAAACCCTTTGATAACATCGAGGAAGGCGTCACCATACTTCTCATCCTTGGCCTGCCCCACACCCAGTACGGTCAGGAACGCTCCGTGGTTCCGGGGCAGTACCCTGCACATATCCCGCAGGGTCCGGTCGCCGAAAATCACAAAGGGAGGGACCATGGCCTTTTCAGCCAGCTTTTTCCGCAGGGCCCGAAGCCGGCTGAACAGTTCCTCGCCCTGTTCCCGGGTGAATCCCTCTGGCAGGGCAGCCCGGGGCAGCTCTGCCGATCTTCTCCTGGAGCTTCCGGAATCCGCTTCCGGGGCCTGGGCCTTCCGCAGCAGCACCCGGATGGAGGTATCCTGCAGCTCCCAGATCTTTTTGGAGATTCGCAGCACCGGATATTTGTCCGGGCTGATCAGCAGGTAGCCCTGTTCGATCAGGCAGCGGATCATTTCCTTGATTTCCTTCAGGGTATACTGGTGCAGGGCGCCGAACAGCCGCTGCCGGTAGAGCCCCGTCTCTTCCACCCGGGTGGAATGGCTGCCGGCCAGGGTATTGGCGATCAGGTTCATGCCGTAGGGACGGCCCGCTTCGTGGATGCACTTGACAATGGCCTTGGTCTGTTCCGTGATGTCGATCTCCTGGAAATCTCCGTTGCAGGAGGAACAGTTGTCGCACCGGGCAGGGGCCTCCTCCCCGAAATAGTGGAGCATGGTCATGCGAAGGCAGGCCGTGGTGGTACAGTACTGCTCCATGGCGCTCAGCTTGCGCCGGTTGTTCTCCTCCACTTTCTCCTCCACTTCCTCCAGTTCTTCTGTGACCGGCTGGTCCTTGTGCTCCAGCAGGAATTTCTGGATCATCACATCCTGGGCAGCGTAGAGCAGGATGCATTCGGAAGGCTCTCCGTCCCGTCCGGCCCGGCCGGCTTCCTGGTAGTAGTTCTCCAGGCAGGAGGGCATATTGTAATGGAGCACGTAGCGCACATTGGATTTGTCGATGCCCATGCCGAATGCATTGGTGGCGATGATCACCGGAGTCCGGTCGTACAGAAAATCCTCCTGGGCTTTCTGCCGTTCCTCCTGGCTCAGTCCTGCGTGGTACCGGCCTACGGAAAAGTGCTGATCCTGGAGCCAGCTGTACAGTTCGTCCACATTTTTCCGGGTGGAGCAATAGATGATGCCACTGTCTTCCGGATGGCGTTTCAGGTAGGCCAGTACGAATTCATCCTTGCTGCGGGGCCGTTCCACTCCAAAATACAGATTGGCCCGGTCAAAACCGGTGACCAGGCGCTGGGGATCCTGCAGCTGCAGGCTTTCCAGGATGTCCTCCTGGACCTGCTGGGTGGCCGTGGCGGTGAAGGCTCCCACCACCGGCCGGCTGGGCAGGAATTCCAGGAAGTCCAGGATCCGGGTATAGCTGGGACGGAAATCCTGCCCCCACTGGGAGATGCAGTGGGCTTCATCCACTGCCACCAGAGAGATTTCCGCCTCCTGGGCGAAGTTCCGGAACAGTTCCGTCTCCAGCCGTTCCGGAGCCACATAGAGCAGCTTGTAAGTCCCTTTCCGAGCGGCATCCAGGGTGGCAAAGAACGCCTGGGGGGACAGGGAACTGTTGATGTAGGCAGCCGGGATGCCTGCCTGTTCCAGCGCCTGCACCTGATCCTGCATCAGGGAGATCAGCGGGGAAATCACCAGGGTGATCCCTGGGAGCAGCAGGGCCGGGATCTGGTAGCAGAGGGATTTGCCGGCGCCGGTGGGCATGACACCCAGCACATCCCGGCCCTTCAGCAGGGCATCGATGAGAATCTCCTGACCGGGACGGAAACTCTTGTATCCAAAATACTTTTCCAGGGCTGTATATCGGTCCATGGGTGGAATGACCTCCTTCAGACAGTAAATCAAACTGTTGTTTGTTTCAATCATAACGAAAAAATGGGGAAATTGCAAGGTATAGGGAAATTCATGAATTGTATACAAAATACAAAAAAATAAACAGTTATTTCTGAATCGTGCTATAATGTGCCTGTAAGGGTTCAAAGATAAGAGTTTTAGGAAAGTTGAAAATTTTAGGAGGCGTTACAAATGAGTTTGTTTGAAATGGCAAAAATCCCTATGGAAAAAGCTAGCAAGCTGATCAACCTGGATCCCAACGCTGAGGCTGTCATCTCTCAACCTGAACGTACTCTGGAAGTCAGCATCCCTGTGAAGATGGATGATGGCCATGTGCAGGTATTCACCGGCTATCGTTCTCAGAACAGCACCATCCTGGGACCTGCCAAAGGCGGCGTACGGTATCATCAGAACGTTTCCATGGACGAAGTAAAGACCCTGGGCTTCTGGATGACCACGAAATGCGCCATTGCCGGCCTGCCTTACGGCGGTGGTAAAGGCGGTATCATCGTGGATCCCCGGAAAGTTTCCAAGACGGAACTGGAAAAGATCACCCGTGGGTACATCGATAAGATCGCACCGGTAATCGGCGAAAAGAAAGATATCCCGGCTCCTGACGTGAACACCAACGCCCAGATTATGGCCTGGATGTGCGATGAATTCTCCAAGATCAACTGCCAGTTCGCTCCTGGTTTCATCACCGGTAAAGCCGTATGCATGGGCGGTTCCCTGGGCCGTACTTCTGCAACGGGCCGTGGCGTGATCACCGCAACCCTGGAACTGCTGAAGAGAGAAGGAATCAAACCGGAAGATGCAACCCTGGCCATCCAAGGTTTCGGTAACGTAGGTTCTTGGACTGCCAAATGCGCAGCAGACAAAGGCCTGAAGATCGTAGCCCTGAGCGATATCAGCGGCGGCATCTATGATGCAAACGGCTTCGATCCGTACAAAGTGGAAGAATACGCCAAGAACAACGGCGGCGTAATCAAAGGATATCCTGGTGCAAAAGCCATCAGCAACGAAGAAGTCCTGGAACAGGATGTAACGGTACTGATCCCGGCAGCCCTGGAACTGCAGATCACTGCCAAGAACGCCGACAAGATCAAAGCCAAGATGATCGTGGAAGCTGCAAACGGCCCGACCGATGCAGAAGCTGATATCATCCTGGAAAAGAGAGGCATTCCTGTAGTGCCCGATGTGCTGGCCAACGGCGGCGGCGTAACCGTATCCTACTTCGAATGGGTACAGAACCTGTACAGATACTTCTGGACGGAAGAAGAAGTCGTGGACAGACAGGAACAGATGATGGTGAAAGCCTTCGCAAATGTATATGATGCAGCCAAGAAGTACAACACCACCATGCGTGTAGGCGCCTACATCGTAGCCCTGAACGCTCTGGCTGAACCCATGAAACTGAGAGGCATTATCTGATAGAACCCTACAAACGGAATCTGTACCAGGACGGTACAGCAAAAATCCCCGGACAGTGGTTGTCCGGGGATTTTTGTATGCAGTTATATGACTGCTTTCCTCCACACTCCCTGGTGCCAGCGCCAGAAGAATACCAGGCCCCGGCTGCATTCGTCCAGGGCCATGGCAATCCAGATGCCCACCAGGCCCCAGAGCAGATGGATGCCGAAAAACCAGCTTCCCAGCACGGAGACGGACCACATGAAGATGATTCCGATGGTGATGGGGGCTTTTACATCCCCGGCCGCATTCAGGGCCATGACCATGCACATATTCACGGCCCGTCCAATTTCCAGGAAAATATCCACAAACAGGATCATTTTGCCCAGGGCATGGACTTCCGGATCTTCTGTGAACAGGGAGAAGATGGCATCACTGTGGAAGTAGACCAGGATGGCCAGAGTACCGGACAGCAGGATGGAGATCAGGATGGTGAACTTCACCCGCTTGTCCACTTCGCTGTTTTCGTCCGCACCCTTGAAGTATCCCACCAGGATCTGGGTGGCCATGGCCAGGGCCTGGGAATACAGGTAGCTGATCATGGCGATGATATAGGCATAGACTTTGGTGGTGATCACAGCAATCCCGAACAGGTTCACAAAGGTCATGATGGTGGTCTGGGAAAGCTGGTAGGAAAAGGTTTCCCCGGCGGAGGGGATGCCCAGATACAGTAGGTTCTTCAGGGTCTTCTTCGGGAAGGGGCGCAGGTGGCGGAGAGAAAGCCGCAGGGGTGTCTTCTTCCGCAGCAGGTACATGACCAGCAGCAGCCCCAGGACTTTGGCTGTATTGGTGGAGATGCATACCCCGGCTACCCCCAGGGAGGGAATGGGGCCCAGACCATGGATCAGGATCATGTTGCCGCAGATGTTCAGCACGTTCATGATGCTGGAACAGAGCATGGTTTCCCGCAGCAGGCCAAAACCACGAAGAAAGGCGATGAAAGCCATATAGGCACTCTGGACGATGACGAACAGGCCGATCCAGCGCAGATACAGGAACGCATCCCCACGGATCTCTCCGGGAACGCCCAGGATGTCCAGGAACACATCCGGTATCGAAAACAGCACCAGGCTGATGAGGGCACCCAGTACCAGATTCAGCCCCAGGGAAACGGAGCATACCTGGCTGGCCTTGTGCAGGTCATCGGCACCCCGGTACCGGGCAATCAGGATGGTGGCAGCCTGGGACAGTACGGACAGGGTCAGGATGATCATGTTCACAATCATGTTGTCGTTTCCCACGGCTGCCACTGCATCCTGGGAATAATGGCTCAGCATGAACTGATCCATATTGGGAACCAGCATCTGCAGACCGATTTCGATGAAGATGGGCAGGGACATGGCAAACACCGACCAGCGGCTTTGGTATTCTTTCGTCACAGCAAGGACCTCCTGTGCAATGTTTCAAGGGATACAAAATCATGACTTTTGTACTATGCTAACACAGGGAAAGTTCCTTGACAATACGAGCAAAATATTCGGGGAAAGTGGAATTTTATGAAAGCTTCGTTTATAATAGAAATAGATTGAATATTGGGAACCAAGGAGGCAGTTGCCATGGAGAACCAGGAACGGAGAAAAAAAATCCTGGAAATGCTGAAAGAAGCTACCAAACCGGTTACAGGAACGGAAATGGCCCAGGTCTGCCAGGTGAGCCGTCAGATCATTGTGGGAGATATTGCCCTGCTGCGGGCCAGCGGGACGCCAGTGATTTCCACCCCCCGGGGCTACCAGTTGCAGCAGGTCAGTCCCTACGGCGTGCAGGAATCCTTTTTGTGCAAACATGGGCCGGAGAAAGTGGAGGCAGAACTGAATTCCATTGTGGATAACGGGGGAGTTGTCCACAATGTGGTTGTGGAACATGAGGTCTATGGATTCCTGGAAGGAGAACTGAACCTGAAATCCCGTCGGGATGTACAGCTGTATCTGCAAAAGATGAGAGCCACCCGGGCTCCTCTGCTGTCCAGCATATCGGAGGGTGTCCATACCCATCTGGTGGCGGCTTCCACCCCGGAAGACATGGAAGCAGTACGGAAGGCCCTGGAGCAGCTTGGAGTGCTGTACGAAGGGAAAAAGTGAGAAAACCAGGCATGTGGAAAGGACCCGTCCTTTGGGGGACGGGTCCTTTTGATGATGCAGCACTTTTTGCTTTTCCAGGTTCAGACCGTTTGGTTACCAAGAATCCCCTGGGCCTGAGACTTGAGAGGGGAGATGTCACCGGGAAGTCCGGGGTCCTTCTTCAAATCGATCAGGCGGAAATCGCATTTGTTCAGGTCCAGCATACGGGCAGCCAGGCGCTTGCCCCGTTCCAGGTCGGCGGTGAAGCACACTTCGGCCCGGCCGATGCCGGTGGTCAGGGCCAGATGCCGTTTTTGGAGGGATTCCAGGGCGTCCTGGGCCGTCCGTTCCGCCGGATCCAGTACCGTTACAGAGGGACCGAATTCGTCTTCGATCTCTTTCCGTACGAAAGGATAGTGGGTACAGGAGAGCAGCACCGTATCCACATGGTGGGCCTTCAGCTTTTCTGCATATTCATGGATGGCGGCTTTCAGTTCCGGGCTGCCGAATCGTTCTCCTTCGATCAGCGGTACGAATTTGGGACAGCCCTGGCCGAATACCTGGATCTGGGGGCACAGTTTCTGGATTTCCCGTTTGTGGGCTCCGGTAGAAACGGTGAAGTCCGTGGCAAAGAAACCCACCCGGTTGTTCTTCGTGACCAGAGGCACCATGCGGGAACCTTTGGCCATCCCAATCACGTCGAAGGGATAACTGCCCCTGATCGTATCCGTGCCCAGCACCGTAATGGTATTGCAGGCCACCACCAGCTGTTTGATGTTCCGCTTGTTGAGCCAGGCTGTCATATCGGCTACAAAGCGGGTGATTTCTTCCCGGCTGCGGTTGCCGTAGGGGGTACGGGCTGTATCGCCGATGAAGATGAAGTTTTCGTGGGGCATTTTGGCCTGGAGCCATTTAAGGACGGTCAAGCCGCCTACGCCGGAATCGATGACACCAATGGGTTGTGCTGTCTGCATGAGTAAGACCTCCTGTATCAATAAAAATAAGGCCTGAAAAAGACAAACATCCAAGAGAGATGTCTTTATCAGGCCTTATCGATGGGCAGGAACAGGGGGAAATCTGTTCCCAAATCCATAAGGATCTTCAGTTGTATGCTGCCCTTATCGGCAACAACACCAGTATAGCAGATAAAAACGGATTCTACAAGGAAGTTTATGAATTTTTCCTGTTTTCCGTCAAATTTTATTGACCCCTTCGGGTCCACTGTGGTACCCTTGCATAAGAGAGAAAAGGAGTCTGATTCTATGGAAAAACACTACCCGTCCGATTCTGTTTTCGTCACCGGGGTGGCCAAAGTATCCCGGGACGATGTGATCAATTCCATGTATGGTGGGACCTTTTCCCTGAGCCTGGTCATCGACCGGAATACAGGGACAATCATCCATTGCAGTGCCAACATGATCATGGCCGATACCATTGCCTTCCTGCAGGATATCCTGATTGGAAAGAACCTGCTCGCCGACGTGGAAACAATGGTGCAGGAGCTGCGCCGACGGTTCCTGGCTCTGTCCCAGAAAGCGGTGATTGCCGCCTTGAAGGATGCCCAGAACCATTACCTGAACGTCTATCCAACGGCCGGCAACCAGTGACTGGCAGCTGGTGACGGGGTGTGAAAAGGATTTTCGCACCCCTGTTTTTTTTATGTCATTTTTGCATCCAGCAGCATTCCCCCCAGGATGATGGTCAAACCGGTGAGTACCATGGGATTGGGGTACTGGTGCAGGAACAGGGCTACCCAGAGAGGTCCCAGGATCATTTCCCACAGGGCCAGTACCGAAGCTTTCCGGGCCGGGATTTTCTGGACGCCCAGATTATAGAAACTGTAGCCTCCGGCCACCTGGACCACGCCCAAAAGCAGCATCAGGACCCATTCCTGGCCGGTCATGGCGGTCAGTCCCAGCCGGGCGGAAGGGAACAGGCTGAACACCAGGGCTCCGGTGAACAGGTTCCCCAGAGCGGTCAGTCCCAGCACATTTTCCCGGGTGGCCTTCCTGGAGACCAGGCTCATCCCTGCAAAGAAGATCCCCTCTGTGAGAGCGATGGCATTTCCCAGGGAATCCGAATCTCCACTGCCTCCGGAAAGCATGAAGCAGACCACACCGGCCATGATCACCAGTACCGGCAGGAAGGCCCTGGGATTGAAGTAGCCGGTCCGGTACCACAGCAGCAGGAACAGCCAGACGGTGGCCGTGTACTGCATTCCCACCCCGATGGCCGCCGATGTCCGGGAAAGGGAGGCAATCACGCTGAGGCACAGGGCACAGTAACTCAGGCAGTAGGCGATCAGCCACCGGTTCCAGTGGATCCTGCGGGGACGCAGGAAGGGCAGCAGGACCAGCCCGGCAATGACCGAACGCAATCCGCAGATCAAAAAGGGATCCAGGGGAAGGTATTTGACCAGGGGGGAGTTCAGGCTCCAGCAGAGGGCACCCAGGAGAACCAGGATGGAACCGGACTGGGCAGGGAGAGGGAACATGATGGAAGGACTCCTTTCAGAGGAAAAATCGATTCACAGGGCCGGGGAAAAAAGACTTGACGTATAATCACGATTAAAATATAATCATGATTAGAAATTAGCTTTATTATAAAAGTGGCCTGTCAGTTTGTCAACCCGTTGCGGAAAGAAAACACAGGAACGCAGTCAGGAGGTGCCTGGTCAAGAATGAAAAAAACATTGACAGAGGAAATTGGGCAAAAGAGGACGTTATCCCTTCGGCAGAAACGGAATATGGCCTATTTTGTGGAAGCCACGGAAAAAATCCTGCAGAAGGAGGGCCCGGGCGGGGTCACCATCCGCCGGGTGGCTGCGGAGACAGGGTACAACAGTGCCACCCTCTACAACTATTTTCAGGATCTGGATGATCTGATCCTGTTCGGATCCGTCTGTTATCTGCGGGAATACCTGGTCGATCTGGCCCATGAGCTGCAGCCGGGCATGGATTCCCTGGAACGGTACCGGACCATTTACCGGTGTTTCAACAACCATGCCTTCCAGGCACCGGAGATCTTCTACAACATGTTCTTCGGGAAATACAGCCATCGTCTGGAGGATGTGATCCAGACGTATTACCTGGAACTGTTCCCGGAAGAATTGAAAGAGTTGCCGGAGGATGCCCGCCAGATGGTGCTGCGGGGCAATCTGGCAGAGCGGGATCAAGTGGTCATGCAGCATATGGTGGAAGACGGATTCGTAGAGGGATCCCGGGCGGCTGAAACCCTGGAGATCATTGTGGCCCTCCATGAAAGCTATATCCATAAGGCGTATCTGGCCAATTGCAAAGAAAGCATCGAGACACTGAGGAAAGGGTTCCGGCACATTTTTGAGTATGTGCTGGAACAGGCCCGGCCTGCACAGCCCTGAAGCCAATCAATCAATCGGAAAAGGAGTGTACTGAAATGGCAGAGGAAAAGAAAAGCAAGTTCAAGCTCCACGCACTGAATCCCATGGTGCTCCTGGGAATCATCATGTTCGCCGCTTTCCTGGCATCCTATATCGTCCCTGCGGGGGAATACAGCCGGGTCCTGAATCCTGTTCTCAACAAGGAAGTGGTGGATCCCGCCACTTTCCATTACATTGAGCAGCAGCCCGTTTCCCTTTTCTATCTGTTTGAATCTCTGACCCTGGGGCTCCAGAATGCAGCGGAAATCATTTCCTTCCTGTTCATCATCGGGGGCATGTTCGCCATTATGGATGCCACCGGAGCCATCAATGCCGGGCTGTCCAATGTGGTGGAAAAGATGAAGGGCCGGGAACTGCTGATGATTCCGGTGGTCATGGTGCTTTTCAGCCTGCTGTCCGCATTTGCCGGCTGCTTTGAAGAATTCCTGGCATTCACCCCCCTGGTGATCGGGGTCTCCGTGGCCATGGGTTTCGATTCCCTCACCGCCATTGCCATTGTATTCTGTGCGGCGCCTGTAGGGTATGCAGGGGCCATGACCAATCCGTTTACCGTAGGGGTAGCCCAGGGTATCTGCGGTCTGCCCATGTTTTCCGGCATGGGGCTCCGGGCAGTGCTGTTTGTGGTTATGAACATCGTGACCATTCCCTATGTAATGTGGTACGCCAATAAAGTTCGTAAGAATCCGGAACTGAGTACGGTCCGGGAAGAAGATCTGCTGTACAACAGCCATCTGAAACTCCAGGAAACTCCGGTGATCACCCTCCGGCACAAACTGGTGCTGCTGCTGTTTGTGGGGACCATCGCCGCCGTGGTCCTGGGGGTGCTGAAATTCGACTTTTACATCAACGAAATGGCGGGGCTGTTCCTGGCATGTGGTCTCCTGGCCGGCATCATCGGGGGGGTGTCTTCCGGTGAAATCGCCGATGCGTTCCTGGCCGGCTGCAACAACATGCTGTTTGCCAACCTGGTCATCGGCATGTGCAACGCAGCCGTGCTGATCATGCAGAATGCGCATATCATGGATACGGTGATCCATTACATGGCCAGCCTGCTCAATGGACTGCCGCCCACCCTCAGCGCCTGCGGCATGTTCATTGTCCAGGATCTGTTCAACGTACTGGTACCTTCCGGCAGCGGCAAGGCAGCCATTACCATGCCCCTGTTCGCACCGCTGGCGGATTTGATCGGGGTGACCCGGCAGACGGCCGTCCTGGCCTTCCAGATGGGGGATGCCTTCACCAACGTGTTCGCACCCACCAGCGGGGAAGTGGTGGCCGCCTGTGCCATGGCTCACATTTCCTTTGGAAAATGGTTCCGCTGGCTGGCCCCTCTCTTTGCCATCTGGTGCGTGGTCGCTCTGGCCTTCATGGTCATTGCTGTCCAGATCCACTACGGTCCGTTCTAAGGAGGCAGAACCATGGAAAACCAGAAATTTGAATCGTTGGAACAGCTTTTGCACCATCCGGTATTCCATCATTTTGGGGAATTGTGTCGGATTCCGCACCCTTCTTTCCAGGAGAAGGCCATCAGCGCCGCCGTGTACAGCTGGGCCAGGCAGAAGGGCTTCGAGACCTGGCAGGATGACTGGAACAATGTGTTCATCCGCAAACCGGCTTCCCCCGGCTATGAGGAGCGTCCGGTGGTGATGCTCCAGGCCCACCTGGATATGGTTTGCCAGAAGGCCAGGGGAGTGGAACACGATTTTGCCCGGGATCCCATCCATCTGGAGCTGGCTGGAGACATTCTGTCCACCGGCGGCCGGACCACCTTGGGGGCTGATGACGGCATCGGCGTGGCCCTGGCCATGGCGCTCCTGGAAGATGACAGCCTGCCCCATCCGGAACTGGAAGCCCTGTTCACCACCGCAGAGGAGGAAGATATGAGCGGCGCCCAGAACGTGGATGCCAGCGATTTCCACGCCCGCTACCTGGTGAACATCGACAATGCGGCAGAACGCCATTCCGTCACCGGAAGCTGCGGTGGGTTCGGGGTGAAGTTCCATCTGCCGGTCACCTGGGAAGCCGTTCCCGGCCAGTCCCTGTTCTACCACCTGAAGGTGGAGGGGCTCCAGGGCGGCCATTCCGGGGAGGATATCCACCGGGGCCGGGGCAATGCCAATATCTTCCTGATCCGGATGCTGCTGGGGGCACGGAAAAAGATGCCTCTGCATCTGGCCTCCCTCCACGGAGGGACCTTCCGGCTGGCAATCCCCCGGGATGCGGAGGCGGTGGTCATGGTGCCGGCGGCCCAAAAAGAGGAGTTCCTGGTGGCGGTGGATCAGGTGGTCAAGCACCTGCGGGCCGAATACAAGGCCGTGGCTGCCAATCTGAAGATGACCGTGGAACTGACGGAAGGGCCGGCAACGGGGCTGGTAGTGTCCCAGGATGTAACGGACAAGTTCATCCAGGTGCTGGTGCTGTCCCCCAACGGGATCTCGGAAATGAATGCGGCCATCCCCACGGTGGTCCAGAGCAGCGACAACCTGGGGGAAATCCGGCTGGAACCGGAGGAGAACCGGCTGGTGGTGGTCTACGAAATCCGCACTTCCTTCCGCTCCAAGGCCGATTACATCTGGGACAAGATTCATCTGCTGGCCCAATTGGTGGGCGGTACCTGCGAAAAATTCGCCGCCTACCCCGGCTGGCCCAACGATCCGGATTCCAAACTGACACCCCAGGTGCAGCAGGTCTACCAGGACCTGTTTGGAGAAACCATGGCGGCCACGCCCATCCATTCCGGGCTGGAATGTGGCTGCCTCATGGAAAAGCGTCCCGAACTGGATGCCATTTCGCTGGGGCCTGACTGCTGGGATCTCCATTCTCCCCAGGAACGACTGAGCGTCAGCAGCACCCTGCGGATGTATGAGTTTCTGAAGAAACTCCTGGCAGAAATCCAATAAATTTGCATAAAAAAGAAGTGTCGCAAGCGCGGCACTTCTTTTCCTTTGGCTGCAGACTAGTGACTAGAGACTAGTGACTGCTTTTAAGCTTTTTCCACGACCACCTTGGCGTTCCTGACTTCGGCGGGGATGACCACGTCCTTGCCCTTTTCATACCGGAGCAGCACGTTCAGGTTCAGACTGGAACCTTTCAGCATGGCCTTCATCATTTCCAGCTGGTTTCTGTCCAGATTCTTGTCCTGGGTGGCCGCAGCGTCCATGAGCTGGGCCCCTGCAGTCTGCAGCAGCGGGGTCAGATCCCAGGACAGGGCCGTGATCCGGTGGGTCTTCTTATCCACGGCGATGATGTAATTTACGTCCTTCACCTGGCGCAGCAGTTCGGCTACATCCACACCGTTCACCTTCATGGATTTTTTGGCAGTCCTGTCCTGCAGGTCCAGGATCTTGTTCCAGTCACCGGTGACCTTGTAGACTTTTTCCCGGCTGTCTTCCTTGATCATTTCAGCGGAAGAAAGGGTGGCGCGGTAATCCTTCAAGGACTGGGCGATTTCTTCTTCCGTGGGCATGGAGAAGGGAACGATGGTCTTTCCCCAGCCTTTATCCGTCTTTATGTATTCAGTGAGCTTTTTGCCCTGGGCTTCTGCATAGGCTTCCACCGGGGTGCTCATGGTTTTCTGGCTGCCCAGCACCACCAGTTCCGCGGTACCGTGGGCTTCGGCTCTGGTCACCCGTTCCTGGTTCTTCTTCCTGGGGGTCAGGTCCACCACGTTGCCGTTCACCAGCAGGTTGCCGATACCCACCGGGCTGAACAGGGTGCCCTTCAATTCGTATTGTACATAGGCCTGTTTGCTGGTGGCTTCCTGGGCTGCCATCACTTCATCGATGGCCGTCGTCCCGGCATCGGCCATGGCCAGGGGCATGGCCACCAGGCTCAGGGCCAGGGCCATACCGGCCGTGCGGATCTTCGAAAACAGTTTCATGGATACTCCTCCTTGCTTTGCTTCCATAGTCTTATCTTTTAGAATGTCACATCCCGGCCCGATTGTCAAAGAAAATTTCTTTAAACTTTTAAAAGGAAGTGCTTCCCTGGGATAAATATGGTATCATGACAGATGAAATGAGAAGCAAAGGAGTGAAATCCATGAGCAATAACAATGAAGTATTGGAAGCCATGCAGCTGCGGCGCAGCATCCGCAGCTATAAACCGGATCCGGTTCCGGAAGCCGACCTGCAGGAAATCATCAAGGCAGGACTGTACGCTGCCAGCGGCCGGGGCAGCCAGGATACCATCATCCTGGCCATCACCAATCCCGGCATGATCAAGCGGCTGAGCAGGCTGAACTGCGAAATCGGCGGCTGGGAACCTTCTTTTGATCCTTTTTACGGGGCTCCGGCAGTCCTGGTGGTGCTGGCCGACAAGAACCGGCCCACGGCGGTATATGATGGTTCCCTGGTCATGGGGAATATGATGCTGGCCGCCCATTCCCTGGGCCTGGGCAGCTGCTGGATCCACCGGGCCAAAGAAGAATTTGAACGGCCGGAAGGCAAGGCCCTGCTGAAGTCCCTGGGCATCACCGGTGAATGGGAAGGCATCGGTCACTGCGTGGTGGGCTACGTCAAGGGAGACATTCCCATAGCGCCGCTCCGGCGGGAACACCGGGTTTATTTCCTGAAATAAGCCAATGGAGGCTGTGAAAAAGGGGGCTGTGATTTTTCACAGCCCCCTTTTTGTATGCCGGTTTCAGTAGAAAATCTCCGACAGAGCCGTGCGCTGAAAGGTCTTCTCCAGCATGGCCTTGTGGGACAGGAACCGGGGATCGTCGAAGTATTTGGCTCCTTTGGGGCAGTACTGGATGCAGGCCTGGCATTTGATGCAGATGCCGGGTACCTGGTCGGTGTCCTCCCGGCTGATGGACCCCATGGGGCATACGGCAGCGCATTTGCCGCAGTGGTCGCATTTCGTCAGGTCCGTCTTTGGTTTGGCCTTCAGGAATTTGGCCGGCTGGCCATCTTCGCCTTTGGGGATGTAGTAAGGGCCCACCGGGGCGTTGTCGTTGATGACCACCGTTTCCAGGGGGACTCCCTCCCGCAGTTTCCCTTCCACCTTGTCCAGCAGGGCTTCGAACGCGTTCCTGTCTTCTGCCGTAGGATGTTCCTTTCCGATGGCGGCAAAGGCATGGGCACAGGCGAAAGCGCCGGCGGCGAATACCCGGAAATCCCTCTTTTCCAATTCGTCCCGCAGTTCCGTCAGGGCGCTGTCGTAAGCCCGGTTGCCGAAAGTGACCAGCGCCACCGCCGGGGTCTTCTGCTTTTCCTCACCGGAGAAAAGCTGCTGCACAAAGGGCAGTGCCTTGTTGGGAATCCGTCCGGCATAGGTGGGAGTGCCGAACACCACCAGGGTATCCGGTCCGAAAGAACGTTCCATGGTCCGTTCTTCCGGCAGGGTAAAGGACGTGTGATCCACCGTGACACCTTCTGTCTGGAACCGTTTTGCCAGGGCCTCTCCGAACCGGTGTACCAGCTGCTCTGTCTGGCCGGTGGGACTGAATGAAATGGTTGCGATGTGTTTCAACAAAGGTAAGACCTCCCTGCATTGTTCAGAAATTTCACTTCTTTTTATTGTACTGTATTTCCAGGGGAAAAGCCAGTACTCCACAAAACCAAAACGGTACAATGAAAATTTGCACGTATGCCGGAACTTGCCCTATAATAGAGCCATGAATGTAAATCCATGGAGGGGGGAAGTCCCATGAACCATATCATCATCCGGGAAGCCACGGTGGAAGATGCAGCGGCCATCCGGGCCATCTATGCACCCTATGTGGAAACCACGGTGATCACCTTTGAATACACGGTTCCCAGTGTGGAGGAGTTCCGGCGGCGGATCGCCCGGACGAAAGAACGGTATCCCTATTTTGTGGCCGTAGATGACGGCAGGGTAGTGGGTTATGCCTACGCCGGTCCCTTTGTGGGGCGGGCGGCCTACGACTGGGCCGCTGAATTGAGCATTTATGTAGATATCCATTTGAAGAAACAGGGGCTGGGGAAAAAATTGTACAGGGCCCTGCTGGACGCCCTGAAGGAGATGGGCGTCCTGGATGCCTATGCCTGCATCGGGCTGCCGGAAAAGGCCGACAAATATCTGGACTGCAACAGCGCGGAATTCCATGCCCATCTGGGTTTTACTCCGGTGGGGCTGTTCAAACAGTGCGGATATAAATTCGGCCGCTGGTACAATATGATCTGGATGGGGCTGAACCTGGGCGAACACAGGAGCCCGCAGCCTCCCGTCATTCCCTATCCCCAGCTGAAGAAACAGTAAGGAGCGTATCATGGAACAGCAAGTCGTCCTGGTTACCGGCGCCAGCAGTGGAATCGGCCGGGAAACGGCCATCCTGCTGGCCAGGACCGGGCATATTGTTTACGGAGCGGCCCGGCGGCTGGACAAACTCCGGGAACTTTCCAAATACGGGGTCATTCCCCTGGTGCTGGATGTGACCAAGGAGTATTCCTGTCAGACCGCTTTGCAGCAGATCCTGGATCAGCAGGGCAGCCTGGACATATTGATCAACAATGCCGGGTACGGTTCCTACGGCGCTGTGGAGGACGTTCCTCTCAGCGAAGCCCAGCGGCAGCTGGAAGTGAACGTGTTCGGGGCCATCCGGCTGACCAAACTGGTACTGCCCCTTTTCCGCCGGCAGCACCGGGGCCGCATTGTCATGGTCTCGTCCATTGCCGGACGGCTAACCGGTCCCTTCGGCGGCTGGTACCATGCCAGCAAATATGCCCTGGAGGCCCTCAGCGATGCCCTGCGTATGGAGACGGCCGGGCAGGGGGTGCAGGTAACCATCGTGGAACCGGGCCTGGTGAAGACCCCCTGGGGGCAGATCGCAGCTGACCATCTGGAGGCTTCCTCCCGGAGGGGACCCTATGCCAGGACAGCGGCAAAGATGGCGGCGGGCATTCGCCGTTTATATGGAAAGAAGTGGCTTTCCAGTCCCCGGGATGTGGCCAGGACCATATTCCTGGCGGCCAATGCCACCCAGCCCCAGGTCCGGTACCTGTGCGGCAGGGATGCCTGGCTGCTGCTCATTGCACACACGATTTTGCCTGCCGGGATCTTCGATATGGCGGCCCGGTGGGTCATGAAGAAACTATCGTAAGGGAGGGGTTCCATGGATATCGTACGGTTGGGGAATCTGCAGCTTTCCCTGTTCCTGATGATTCTCATCGGACTCTATCTGCGCAAAAAGAACATTGTGGACGAAGCCGGCAAACGGTGTCTCACCGATCTGGTGGTGAATGTGATCATCCCCTGCAACATCATCAAATCCTGTCTCATGCCTTTTGAGGGGAATATTTTTCTCACCTGCGGCCGGATCCTGGCGGCCGGGGCCATTTTGCAGTTCCTCTTCATGGGATTGAACCATTTTCTGTTCAACCGGTATCCGGATACCCGGAAAAAGGTGCTGCAGTATGGCACACTGGTGTCCAACAGCGGCTTTTTGGGGTATCCGGTTGCTGAAGGGGTGTATGGATCCCTGGGCCTGTTCTACGCTTCGGTGTTCCTGATCCCCCTGCGGATGGTCATGTGGTCCGTGGGGACCAGTTATTTCATGGCATCCCATATGAGCCGGCGGCAGGTACTGAAAAAGGTGCTGACCCATCCCTGCCTGATCGGGGTGTACATCGGCATCCTGATCATGGCGACCCAGGTGCGGCTGCCCGGTTTCCTGACCATGACCATCCAGTACATCGGAAACTGCAATGCGGCTGTCACCATGTTCATCATCGGGACCATCCTGGCAGATGTGCCCCTTTTGACCATCTTCAACCGGGACAGCTTCCTGTACAGTGTGCTGCGGCTGCTGCTGCTTCCGGCCCTGGCCTGGGGTGTCAGTGCGGCGCTGCACCTGGATGCGGTGGCTACGGGGATTGCCGTGCTCATGACCGGGATGCCGGCGGGGGCGACCACGGCCATCTTCGCCGCCCGGTATGGCAGCGATGCTCCCTTCGCCACAAAACTGACCGTATTGTCCACGTTGCTCAGCATGTTCACCATCCTGTTCTGGTGTGCCCTTTTGCCGGAACCATAAGTTCATCTTTTTTTCTCTTTTCTGCCTTGTTTCTGCTTCAAACTCGTACTATGATATATTCTGCTATCTATACGTAAGAAAGGCAGGAAAAAGGCAGGAATGCGCTTCCTCTGGTACTTTTTTAAATATCTGGTGGCCCTGGTGCTGGTCCTGCTGCTGGGGGTGGGGGCCTATGCAGGCAACACCGCCTACCAGCAACTGTTCAACCGGCCCTGGGATAAACTCCTGGCCATCGAGAACCACCGCAATGACCTGGATACCATCCATATGCTGGAACAGAAATATGGATGGCAGCGGGTCTCCGTCCATTCCGGGGACGGGACCCGGCTGCAGGGCACCTACATCGAAAATCCCTCCGGCAGCCATGATACGGTGATCATCCTTCACGGGCTGTATCAGAACCGGACTATGGACGTACCCTATGCCAGGGTCTATCTGGCCCGGGGCTACAACGTACTCATGCCCGACATCCGGGGCCACGGGGAAAGTGGCGGTGAGACCAACGACTGGGGCATTCACGACGCGGAGGACATGGACAGCTGGGTGGCACTGCTCAAACAGCAGGATCCCCAGGTGCGCATTGGTTTCCACGGCATCTCCCTGGGAGCGGCCATGAGCCTGATTTACGCCGGTACTCCCCAGGGCCGGGCCATGAAGTTTTATGTGGCTGACAGTTCCTATGGCAATGTGCTGGAACTGGGACAGGAAAAACTGATGAACTATACCGACGACAAACGGCTGCTGCTGGGCATGGAGGCGGTGGAACCCTTTTTCCAGGCAGCCATGTACTATCACACCCGCAAGACCCTGCGGGATGTGGATCCGGCTTCCTGTGTGCAGCGGATGACCACACCGGTCCTGTTCCTCCACGGAGATGTGGACCGGCTGATTCCACCCCACATTGCGGAGAATCTGATGAACCGGTGTACCAGTTCCAATAAGAAGCTGATTTATTTCGAAGGGTCCGGCCATGCCAACGAGATCATGGACAATCCCCGGGGATATGCCCTGGCCGTCGGACAGTTTTTGGATTCCCTGGAATAAGACAAAAGGCGCTGTGAAAAAATCATTCACAGCGCCTTAAATTTGCCAGCGTAAGCTGGCTTCCATCGGCTAGAGACTAGTGACGGGGATGTGAAAATCATTTTTTCACATCCCCTTTCAGGACTGTCAGGCAAATTCCCTGGCCAGGGCGAGGAACTGGTCTTTGTGTTCCGGATACCAGCTGGTAAAAGGCTCTCTGGCTTTGAGAAGGGTTTCGTTCAGTGCCAGGAAGAATCGGGGCAGCCGGGCGGTGGGGATCAGAGCCAGGGGCTCGCTGATCCTTTCCTTTCCATAGGCATAGCTGCCATCGGCATAGACCTGGAAGGCACTGGCCCGTTCTCCGTTCACCAGGGTGAAGGCTCCCCGGAAGCCCAGGGGTGCCACACTCTGTACGGTGCAGGTGGAAGGGCAGCCGGAGAAATGGCATTTGGGCAGGTAGTGGGTATCTTCTCCGGATTCCCGCAGGACTCTGATCAGACGGGCCAGGGTACCATGGGAATCACACAGGCCCTGCTGACAGACAGCCGCACCGATGCAGCTTACGGAATGTTCGAAGTCCGTATGGGCAGTGTCGCTGTCAGTGAGAGTTGCGATGGTCCGTGCTTCCTCCGCAGTCAGATTGATGATGTAGCAGGTTTCGTCCGCATTCAGCCGCAGTTCGGCACCCTCCAGGGAACCGGCGGTATCCAGGAGCTTCCGGAATACAGCCATGTCCGGAACGCCGCCCACCGGTTTGTACTCCACATAGTACAGGCCTTCCTGTTTCTGGCCATGGATCCGGGGATTTTCCAGCACACGGTCGTCTTTACCGCGCTTTTCCAGTGACGGTTCCGGTTCCAGTTCCAGGGCCGGTACTCCGCTGGCCTGGGCTCTTTCTGCAGCAGCCAGTACTTCCCGGCGGAACTGCTCATCTCCCAGCCTGTCACGGATGAAACGGGAACGGGCCGTACCCCGGTGCTGGTAGTCCCCGTACTTCATATACACATCCCGGGCGTATCCTTCGATGTACCAGGACAGGGCTTCTGCCGGAACCTGTTCTTTGATCTTCAGGCCGAAACGGGAGCCATTCACACCGAAACCGCCGCCGGCATAGACGTCGAAGGTGCCATCAGTGCGGGCCACGAAGCCCAGATCCTTGAAAGTGGCATGGCCTTCGTTGTCAATGCCGTTGGAGAAGCTGACCTTGTATTTTCGGGGCAGCTTCAGATCCGGGATCAGATTGGTCAGAAAGTTGGCCGCCGCCTTGATGGCAGGCGTCATGTCAAAAGGTTCCCCTTTTTCCACCCCATGGAGGGGACTGGCTGTCATGTTCCGGGGATTGTCTCCTCCGGCACCGTAGCAGTAGATACCGGCTTCAAAGCACTCCTGGTACAGGGCCAGTACGGTCTTTTCATCCAGGTGATGGAGCTGGAGGGCTTCCCCGGTGGTGAAGTGGGCCAGCTGCACCTGATATTGCCGGATGACCCGGGCCAGGAACCGCATGTGGGCCGTATCGATGGCTCCGGCCGGGAACCGCAGCCGCAGCATGCTGCTTCCGGCGCCCCGTTCCCCGTAGGAACCGAACTTGCCACTGGTGCCTTTATACTTTGCCGGGGGCAGTTCCCTGGCATAAAAAGCTTTGGCCGCTTCCTGGAACACCGGGAACTGTTCCCGGATGGTTTCTTTTGTCTTTTCCGTAATCTGTGTCATGGATGTCCGAACTCCTTTTTCCAATCTTACAATCGATACCATCATACCATATTTTGCACCGGGAGGCAGTCGTTTTTTCTTTTCCGCTTTCTACCCCGGGTGCTGGACGCTACAGCACTTCAAAAAACAAAAGGGGGATCCTTTAAAAAAGTTGGCTGGCAGAGGAAAGACCTGTCCATTGATCCCTGGCTGGTCTGCAGGGGATGTGCCGGGAGTTGCAGTTGACGGGAATTTTCCAGCATGGTATGGTAGGGACAGTAGAAGAAGAAAGAAGGCATCCTGATGTCGGAAGAACAAGTATCGGTACCGTATCCCATTCCAGAGGAAATCCGGGAGGAATATACCAAGTGGTACCATTTCATGATGGATCATGTGGAATTTGCGTTAAAGATCAGCCCCATCCACACCAAGGCTCATGCCGGACGGGTGCTGCTCTTTGCCCTGCTGATTGCCCAAAAGCGGGGACTGCCCCTGTCTGACTGGAACATCCTGGGGGCGGCGTCCTCCTTCCATGATACCCGGCGGCACGACGATTGTCTGGATGTGGGACACGGGGCCCGGGGAGCAGCGTATTACCATGCTTACTGCAGAGGCCTGGGGCTTCCTTATTACCGGCTGGCAGCCCGGATCATGCAGTATCACGACCATCCTGATACCCTGGGAAACAAGATCATCGGAGAGGGGTTCGGTCCCCATGGGGTCCTGCTGTATCACATCTTCAAGGATGCAGATGCCCTGGACCGGTTCCGGCTGGGCCCCGGTGGCTTCGATCCCCGGTATCTGCGGACTCCGGAGGGCAAGGGGCTGTATGGATACGCCAGGGACATCTGGGCCCGGGTGATCCAGGCCGATCCCAGCCTGGACAGACATTGGCTGGAAGAGAAGAAGAGGGTGTGAAGAGAAAAAAATAAGGCGCTGTGAAAAAATCATCCACAGCGCCTTTATTTCGCTAGCGTCAGCTGGCTTCCATCGGCTAGTGACTAGTCACTAGTGACGGGGTGTGAAAAAGCATTTTTTCACACCTCCCTCTTTTCCTTTGTGGCTCACAGTCCCTGCTCCAGAAGCTGCTGCTCTCTTTCTTTCCCATGGTGGTGCTTCCGGTCATCTTCCACCGTCCGCACCCGCTCAATGGTGGGCTTTCCGTCCTTATCCCGATCGATGACCACAATGCGGATGTATTGCAGTTCGTCGCCAAATTCATCCACCAGTCTGTCCAGGGTCCCTCCCTGATTCAGTTTGCGATTGGCTGCCGCACCGCCCATAATGGCCCGGTACACCAGGGTGGCGAATTCGTAGCGGGTCATCATCCGGTTCCCCTTGAATTCTCCGTCCGGGTACCCTTCCAGAATGCCGGCCTGGGCCAGTTTGGTCACATAGTCGTAGGCCCAGTGGTTCTTAGGTACATCCGGGAACAGGGTATCCCCTTTCCGCAGGGGCAGGGTCCTGCCGCTGCCATTGCCGGTCAGCTGATTCACCATCTGGGTCAGCTGGCCCACGGTGGCTTTCAGATCCCGGATTTCCTTGGCCATGGCCACCCGGCTGTTGGACACATGGTTGTGCTGGCCCAGCTTGAAGGTGACGCCGGCATTCACCATGTTCTCACCGCCGCCCATGCTGCCGCCTACACTGACCATCACATCTTCCGTCGGCCGGTAGAAGGCCCCGATGGCCGCTGCACTGGCTCCATGGTAGTTGCCGTACCCGGCGGCAAAATCCCATTTGTCATCCGGATCGAAGTCCTGGGGATGGAGGGCTGCCAAAGCGGCTGCACCGGCACCGGCCCGGTTGATCTTGTCATCCAGATGGTTCACCGTATTGCCCAGTTTGCCGATAGCCTGATCCCGGGCATAGAGCTGGCTGCCGTTCACGGCCTCCGTGGAATCGGCGCTGACCTTGCCGGGAGCCACACCGTTAATCGTGTTGCTGCCCATATTCACATCCCCCTGTTTGATGGTGATGGCGTTATGGGTACTGTCCCCGGCCACGTTGAACCTGGTGCCGTTCACCGTGGTGGCATTCACCGTATTGGCTTCCACGCTGTCCAGGCCCTTGATATCCTTGGCCAGCTTCACGGTCAGGGTATCGTTGCCATCGGAGACCACGCCGATATTCCTGTCGCTCAGTTCCCCGGCAGCACCGCCCTTGATGTTCGTGGTGCTGTTCAGCTTCTGTTTCAGGGCTTCGCCGCTGTCGCCGGCGAACTTCATTCCGTCGTCCAACGTAGCTACGGTATGTCCATCAACAGCTACGCGCTTGATATCCGTGATGCCATCCACGCCTTTGGCTGCTTCTGCCGCCTTGATGGACGTTTCGTTGTTCCCGTCCTTCAAGGTCAGCGTACCTTCCTTACCATCAGCCGTAATGGCCTTGCTGCCATCCTGGCTGATCACGGTCAGTTTGCCATCCTGGCCGTTTTCGCCCTTCGTCCCGATGGTCACATCGTTGCTCAGGGAGATGTCGTAATTGGCACCCTTTTCATCGGTTTCAGGCGTCTTTTCCATGATCAGATTACCGGCTGCCTGACCGCCGTTCACGGAAACCGTGGTATGCTGTTTGGCCACCTTATCCACTTTCTGGTCCACGTTGCTGATCTTCTGGTTGACGTTCTGTTCCACCTTCTGCAGCTGGTCTTCCGTGGCTGCCTGGCCGGAGGTAATGTGCTCGCTGTCCCAAGTCTTATTGGTCAGGCCGTTCACGGTCCCCTTGCCGCCATTGTTGATGGTCACGCCGCCGGCGGTGATGCTGCCGTCCTTACTGTCCAGTTTAATCTGCTTGTCGCCCTGGCCGATGGTGACCGTGCCGTTATCCCCGTTGATGGAAATCTGCTTGTCTTCTTTCCCGAAGTTCACGTTGTTGTTCAGGTCCACCGTGTACTTCTTGCCACTAGCAGCATTCGTTCCTTCCGTTACGGTCACATTGCCAGAGCTTCCGGCTTCTACGGTGCTATGGTGATTCTCCACCGTATCGATTGCCTGTTTCACTTGTTTTAACTGAGCCACGTTCACTGCATCCGTATCTTCACTGCCGGCTGCCACGCCATTGATCCGGCGGGTGAGGCCACCAGCCACATCCCCCACGGACACAGCGCCGCTGGTGGAATGCCATACAGGCGATGCAGCTGATGTATCCGTCGTTCCGGCAAAAGCTGTACCAGTAATCACATCGTAGCCGGCTACGTCACTCGCTGCCGTATTGGCTTTCGGGCCCTTGCCCAGGGCTACGCCGCCTTCTGCAGTCGCTGCGGCCGAATCACCCACAGCCATGCTGCTAGCGCCGGATGCCGAGGCCATGACACCAACTGCCAGCGCATTCGTTCCCGTTGCACCGTCGTTAGCATAGTTGCTGCCGTCACCGGTTTCCGTGGAATGAACGCTGTAGTAATGCATATTGATCTTGGTCGTTGCCAGTTTCAGCTGGGCCACGTTCACCGCATCCGTATCGAGAGTACCAGCAGCCAGATTGTTCAGCTGGCGGGTAATGGCAGCCTTCGTCACATTGCCTTTTTCATCCCGCTCTTCTGCCCGGCCGATGGAAACAGCTTCATCCGTGGAATACCAGGTTGATGTATCGTCCACAGAAGCCACCCCGGTCTGCGGATCATAGCCTTCTATATTTTTATCAGCACCGGATTTAGAATTTTTTCCCAATACAATGGAATTGGCCCGCCAGGCATTGGTTCCTTCCCCGATGGCAATGGCGTTTTCTCCCCAGGCCCCGCTGTTCTGGCCCAGAGCAATGGCGTGAGCATTGGTCCCGGCGCCAGATCCCAGGGCAATGCTGTAATCACCCCAGGCTCCGCCCCCGCCCAAAGAGACTGCATTTTGTCCCGTAGCTTGGGAACCAGCCCCAACCGCAGCAGATTGATAGCCGGAAGACTGGGACCCATAGCCTACAGCCGTGCCCGTATTGGAGGCTTTGGTCCCTTCCCCTACGCCGGTACTTGCATAGGATACATTGGAATTGTGGCCCAAAGCCACACCGTATTGTCCATTCACAGTAGCATTGGAACCGATGGCTGCCGCATCGCTGGCACTGATGTGGGCGCCGCCGATGGCAGTGGAATTAGAAATATTGTCCCAGTAATCAGAAGCACTGGCCGTAGAATTATTCCCAATAACCGTTAAATTCGTCCCATTGGCATTGGCCCCGCCAATGGCCGTAGTATTACTTCCCTGGGCAGAAGTCCCATAGCCCAGGGCCGTGGAATGGTCTCCTGAAGCCGTCGAGTTGTTGCCTACCGCCGTGGTATAGGCATAGGTAGCATTGGCCCCCTGGCCTACTGCAGTAGAATACACGTTACCAGCGTGGCCACCCACAGCCGTACTCTGGGAACCTGTAGCTGCAGAACCACTGCCTACGGCCGTGGCCTGAAAACTTCCGGCAACACCGCCTACGGAAACTGCCTGCCCGCCCGTGGCCGAACCGCCTACGGCGATGGCCTGACCGCCGCTGGTCGAGGAACCGGCCCCGATGGCAATATCGTTGGTGCTGTTGGTGTGGCCTCCGATGGCAATGGAGTTATCCCCTCCAGCACTGGCAGGATTGCTATCTCTACCGATGGCAATGGAATTCTTTCCGATAGCATGGCCGCCTATAGAAGTGGAATAAGATCCCTGGGCAGTGGATCCGTACCCAACTTCTACAGAATATTCTCCTTTAGCATGACCACCAACAGCTACCGAATAAGCACTTTGGGCTGTGGAATCTGTCCCTACCTGCACCGCATGGGATCCTTGGGTATGACCTCCTATAGCCACAGAGCCTTCCTGCTGGGCGCTGGTCCCGGAACCGATGGCCACACTGCCCGAACCGCTGGCCACAGCCCGGTATCCATACGCAGAAGCGTTCGTACCGGAAGCATAGGTATTTGTACCCACGGCCGTGGCATTATCTCCTGTTGCCACAGCACTGACCCCGGCGGCCAGGGCATTGTTGCCGGTGGCGCCGTCGTTCAGGTAGTTGTTGCCTCCGGCTGCATCAGTATCAGATGTGGTCTTGACGCTGTAGTAATGGGTCATGGCATTTTTCAGCTGGGCCAGGTTCACAGCGTCGCTGTCTTCACTGCCGGCGGCCACGTTGGTAATCTGACGGCTGGCACCGCCATTGCCAATGGAAAGGGCCCCTTCCCCGGACTTCCAGGCCACGTCGCTCTTTGTGGAGACTGTGCCGGTCTTGGGATCCCAGCCGGCGACGCCCCCATCCCGATCGGCCTCGGATCCTTTGCCCAGGGCGATGGAGCCTTCTGCCGTCGCTTTGGTACCTTTGCCCATGGCCACGGCATTTTCTTTGGCAGCAGCCGTATCACCGATGGCCACGGCGGAGTTGTCGGCACTGGAGTTGCTGGCAGCCTGATAGAGGGTCACGGAATAGAGTTTATCTGTGTTGTCAGCTTTCTTGTAATTGTATACCGGATTTTCCGCACTGTCCTTGTCAGCCTTCGCAGCATCGCTGGTGATTTCCGTTTTTGTGACATTTTCCCCGGTGGTGGGGTCTTTTTCCGTATAGGTATGGACATACTGAGGCGTGGCAGTGGTATTGCCGGCAGCATCCCGGAAGACCTGAGGCACCTTGGTGGGATTGCCGCTGGCGTCTTTATACCAGACAGCATTTTCGGGGGAGGCGGTCTTCTTGCCGTCGGCGTCCACGTAGTAGGTTACCGGTTTGTTGGTAATTTTTGCGTTATTACCGATGGCCGTGGAATTGTCCCCTTCGTTGTGGGTGTTGTAGCCCACGGCCGTGGAACCGCCGGCTTCGGTGGATTTCGTGAGATCATGGGCCTTGCCTTCCCCGTCCACCAGTACGGTATTACTGTCATCATCCAAAGGCTGGCCTTCCGTGTCCCCCTCCGTCACATTCCGCAGGGTATCGGTCTGGGTGCCGATGGTGGTGTTGTGCTCACCCTTCTGATTTTTCCCTTCGGCCACAGTCTGCTTATCGCCGATGGTCAGGTTGCCATTGGCATCGTAGTAAGCGGAAGCTCCGTTGTCCAGGTTCACAGAATCCGCCTGCACCGTCCCTGGTGCTCCCAGCAGGAGGCCCAGGGTCAGAGCCAGGACACAGGTTCCTCCTGCCAGACTGGTATGGCTGGAATGAGCCTTTCCCTGGTTCCGGGCAATTTCCGAAACCACTACATAACAGTGGCGCACCTTGCTGTAAATCACTTTATAGATTTTATTCATGTTGTCGCTCTCCCTTTTGCGAAGTAAAATACCAGGCTAACCGCTACCCAACCACTAGCAAGCAAACCGTTTTATATGAATAGTCGCAAGTAATTGATTGTAGATACAGCTGTCATTATACCATCAGAATAAAGTGAATAAAAGATGAAAGTTGCATTATTCCGACATAAAAATACTTTAAAAAGCAATGATGTAATACCTGGAACACTTCCCTGCACACAAGAAGGAGTCAGATACGCGAAAACGCGGAATTGAGTTCGTGGCATAGTACTAAAGCGTACATGCCGCGGACTCAATCCCGCGTTGACAAAGCAGATGGGTGCATATCCCGCGTCTGGGTTATCCGGTAGCTTACTCGCCGGACTTATCAGTCCTCCCCGCCAGATAATCCAGTGTAGTATGGTAAAAATCGGCCAGCTGGATCAGTTTATCCAGAGGGATCATGCGCTTATCCAGTTCGTACATCCCGTAGGAAACCTGGGTGCAGTGGAGCACATCGGCCACCTGCTGCTGGGAAAGGTTGTTGATTTTACGCAGGTACCGCAGCCTCCGGGCCCAGGGAGTAAGGCCCTGATTTTTCTGCAGCTTCTCCGAAACAGGGAAATCTGTCATTGCACTTCCTCCTCCCGTCCTTTGGGCTGCTCATTGACCGATTTCTGCTGGGGTTCCACCAGCACGGGGATCTGCAGCCGCAGAAAGGGCTGTGGCCGCCGGAAATCATCCCTGGCAATGTTACTCAGGAGCCGGCAAATCAAATCGCCGTCCACCTGCAGATGGTTTTTCCGGCAATGGTCGGCCATGGTCTCCAGTGCTCCATCCAGTTTGGCAAAATCATCCACATACGTACAGAAGCAGAGCCGTCCCTTCCGTTTCAGCACCTGGGGCCGTTCTCCATAGATTTCATCCACATAGGCTTCCAGTTGGGAAGCATGGTACCGATGCTCCAAAAAATTGGCCATTCCCATGGTGAAACCGGTAAAGAACTGATAGCGGGCCGGAATATGGATGCTTTCCAGATGGTCGTATAACAACGATATACCATACAGGTAACTGCCGAAATCTTCATGGAAATAATCCCGGTCGGCAGGTTCCGAATACACATACTCCGAATGGAGGAACTGCAATGTGAACGTACCTTCCGGAGGCAGACTCAGATACCGTTCCAGCCCATTCAGGGCTTTGTAGAGCATATGGCGCTGCAGGGAAAGCTGCTGGATCTGGGCTTTCACCTGTTCCAGCTTTTCATGGTACATTTTATCGATCATGCTGAAGCTGTTCGTTTCGACCAGGCTCTCTATCTCTTTCAGGCTCAGTCCCAGGAGCGTGCAGGTCTGGATGGTGTGGAACACGGCGCTCTGCTCCATATCGTAATACCGGTAGCCGTTTTCCGGATTGATGGTGGCAGGTACCAGCAGTCCCAGACGCTCGTACAGGCGCAGGGTGGAAACCGTTGTATGGTTGATTTTGGCCATCTGGCCAATGGTGAGTTTGTTGTTGATCATGAGCATCACCTTTATAAAGATAATAGAATGAAGGGAAATGGATTCAAGAGCTGTGTAAAGCTATTTTATAATAATTATACAACAAACCTTAAATAATATGCCAGTCGCTCCAGGAACGGATGCAAGCCCCTGCATACAAAAAAAGGAACGTGAAAAATTTCACGCTCCTTTTTGTATGGCCTTTTCCAGGTCCCCTACTACCTCTCCCAGGTTGTGCTGCCGCAGATCGTCTTCGAACTGTTTCTGGATATCCCGGAGCTTGTCGTCCAGGGCCGCATGGATGTTCCTCCCCACCGGGCACTGGGGGTTGGGGTTCTCGTGGAAATGGAACATCTCGTCCTTGCTGGTCTCCACCGCCTCGTACACGTCGTAGAACGTAATCTGGTCCAGGGGCCGGGTGATCTGGATACCCCCGGGGCCCCGGCGCACGGCGATGAGCCCGGCGTCCCGCAGCTGTTTCATCAGATTCCGCACAATCACCGGGTTACACCCGATGCTGCCGGCCAGAAAGTCGCTGGTCACTTTATAGTCTTTGCCAAAATATTCCGTTGCCGCCAAGATGTGGATAGCAATGGTGAATTTCGTCGATACCTGCATGGTTGGTTCCCTTTTTTTTGGTGTTCTTATAATGTAGTATAGCAGGCTAAAAGTTAGTTGTCAAAATCTAAATTACATCAATTACAAAAACCGGCTTTTCTTCGGCAGGGTGAACCGGCTTGTGTCCACCCCTTCCAGCTCCAGCAGCTTCACTTTCCGTTGCAGGCCGCCCCCGTACCCGGTCAGGCTGCCCCCGGCTCCCACCACCCGATGGCAGGGTACGATCAGGCACACCGGATTGCTGCCTACGGCGCCGCCCACCGCCCGGGCAGACATTTTTTCCATATGACGCTCCCTGGCCACTTCTTTGGCCACGTCCCCATAGCTGACCGTTTGGCCGTAGGGGATGGTCAGCAGGGCTTTCCAGACCTGGTTCTGGAATTCAGAGCCTTTCAGGTGCAGGGGCGGCCGCCAGCCCAGATGCCGACCTTCGAAATAACCATGCAGCCAGTGCTTGCCTTCCTGGATGAATTCGTCATCCTGAGCCTTGGGCAGCTGGTTTTCCAGCCCTTCCGGAGCATCGGGTGCCCCCTGAAAGTACAGCCGGGTCAGCCCCTGGTCGTCCGCCGTCAGGATGACGGTTCCCAGGGGGGATTCGTAGGTATCAAAGACTTCCATTGCTATCCCGCCTTTATGTAAACATTCTTTCGTTTTATTATAGCATATTTTAGGAGGTCATGGATAGCGGTTCCAGACGTGGGTAGATGCATGCGTACACACTCTCCTGGCGTTGCTTCCGCAGACCGCGTTGCAATGATCCTCAGATCCTACCTAAGGAATCTCTCTGTCTCCGCAGCCCCGTTTCTCCGTACACGTCATAGATTTTCTGCAGCCGGTCGATCATGGCCTGTTTCTGGGCCGGGATGGGTCCGTAGATGGCCGTGATGATGGACGCATTGGTTGCGTCGATCAGGGTGTCGATGTTCAGGTCTTTCAAAAATTCCTTCAGTTCCAGGATCCGTTCTCCTTCGGTGGCTTCCTGGAACTCGCCGCTGCGCACGTCTTTCATCAGGGGCGTGTCCGGGAAGATGGTCAGGCCGGCGATGATGATCCGGTCGGGATGGAGCTGATTGAACACAGCCGCCGTCTTTTTGGCGTGGTCCAGGCCGTAGCCCTTGCCGCCCAGGCCGCTGAGGAAAATCACCTCATAGGCCATGCCGGCCCGGTCCAGTTTGGACAGCTGGGGCACGATCTCATCGGCGTGGTAACCCTTGTTCATATAGGTCAGGATCTTGTCGTCCCCGGATTCCACCCCGAACACGATGCCGCTGTAACCCAGTTCTTTCAGCTTCTTCAGTTGTTCCACGTTCTTGTTCCGCAGGCTGTCCACCCGGCCATAACCCCCTATGGTCTGCACAAAGGGCAGGTATTCGTGGATCAGTTCGGCAATCCGTTTCAACCGGTCGAAGGTCAGCAGGAACGGATCGGCGCCCTGGAGCCAGATGCGGAGGAAGGCTACCCCGTAACTGGCCATTTCCTTCAGGTCTTCCACGATTTCCTCTTCAGGGGATACCGCAAAGGGCGCATCCTTGTAATAGGTACAGAACCGGCAGGCGTTGTGGCTGCAACCGCTGGTCACCTGCAGATAAGCACTCCGTGCCTCGTAGGGAGGCCGTACGACGTTACTGGCAAAATGCATGATTATTATCCTCTTCCTTTCTATTATACTCTCAAAAGGGATTTTTTTATCATCAATGGTTGCCCCATTGGGGATCCTGCAGCAGGGCCCGCCCAGGCACGCCCTGGATGGACGTTTGGGACGCCAGGGGCGGGAATACCAGCCGGGTCTTCCAATGGAGCAGTCCCTGCTCCAGAGGTTCGGTGAATTTCATGATGATTGCCTCTTTCATATTTACATTTCTAATATTATCGATATAATATCCCCAAGAAAAGGGCAGGCAGAGCCTGCCGCAGTTGGGTTCTTGAGAAAAAGGGGTTGACGATTATAATTCCCGGCCGATGAATCGGGCCAGTTGCTGGATGGTTTCTTCATTCCGACGGTAATACGTCCACTTGCCATAGCGGCGGGATTCCAGCAAATCCACCCGCTGCAACATATCCAGGTAATTGGAAATGGTCGACTGGGATACTCCTGCCTTGTCGCAAATGGATCCTACGCAGGCGCAATTGGCAAACGACTCTCCTTCCGGCATATGGGTTCCCTGCGGAGGGAAACAATGTTCCGGATCCTTCAGCCATTGCAGGATATTCAGTCGGGTTTCGTTGGACAACGCCTTGAAAATATCCACGATGTTGGTGTTATTGATGTTCTTCATGGTTCTTATTATATCTATTTTTCTCGATATGTCAATAGCTTTTTTCTTCATTTTTCTTTCCAGGCACACGACTGGGTTATTTTACAGGTCCTGGAGTACCCCCTCAATTCCCTCTTTCCGGTAAATTTCCTTATATCTTTCCGCCTCCTGCCTGATCAGCCCGTCCAGCTCCTGCATCCCCAGCAGCTCCACTGGCGCCTTGTCATCGGTGAACTTCCGGCCGCCGGAATGGTACAGAACGGCCCGATTCCCAATGGTCGACAGCAGGTCCTTCAGCTGGGGATCCCGGACGGTTTGGCTGTTCTGAGCCAGGCTGGCCTTCAGGCCCCGTTCCCCGGCAAACAACTCCCGGTTGGTGTTCCCCGGTACGTCGATGGTCATGACCTCCGGGAACACGCCGGCCACCGTGTCTGCCAGCCAGTCAGCGATGCCCCCCTGCTCCGTACCGTGCATGTTCAGGTTCACCACCATGACGCCGCCGGGTTTCAGGTGCTGCCGCACGCTCTGAAAGAATTCCACCGAGGACATCTGGAACGGGATGGTGATGTCCTGGTAGGCATCCACCATGATCACATCATATTTCTGCGGGTCCTCGTTGAGGTAGGCCCGGCCGTCATACTCCATCACCGGCACCTGTGCCGGCAGCTGGAAATACTGGTGGGCCAGGTCCGTGATTTTCCGGTCGATTTCCACCCCGGCCACCTTCGTCCCCGGCAGGTACCGCAGCAACTGCCGGGCATATGTACCCGACCCCATGCCCAGGATCAGCACATCCTGGGCTTTTTGCGTACCACTTTTGGTCAGGAACGGAGCCGCCAGGGCATAGTCGTAGTACATGCCCGTCAGGCCATCGCTTTTTTCCAGCACCGATTGGACCCCGAACAGCACATTGGTGGAAAGGACGGTCCGCTTCAGGCTGTCCTGGACCCGCAGGTAATTGTACACCGACTCTCCCTCGTACAAAAGCCCCTCCCGGGATTCCCAGAAGGCGAAATCCGTTTTGTACCCCAACAGGCAGGCGGCCACAAAGAGGATGGCAGCAGCCCCGACTTTACGCAGCCCCTTTCCGTTGCTGAGGAAGTACACCGCGGACAGCACCAGCAGGATGCCGGAGAAAATCAGGAACGTGAGATTCGTCCCTATGGCCGGGATGGTCACAAAGGTGGGCAGGAATGTCCCCAGGATGCTGCCGATGGTGTTCATGGCCCCCAGGGTCCCCACGATTTTCCCGTTGTCGGAAAGGGAATCCATGGTGTATTTGGCCAGGGAGGGCGTCACCGTTCCCAGCAGGAACAGGGGGAACACAAAGAGCAGCAGACAGGTGACAATGGCCGCAATGATCAGGTAGTTGGCCTTTACGGAAAAAATCACCACCGCCGAGATGCCCACAATGATGTACTTCCCCAGGAAGGGGATCAGGGCCAGCCAGATGGATGAAAACAGGATCCGCCCGTACAGTTTGTCCGGGTTGGGATCTTTGTCCGCTGTTTTGCCGCCATACACATTGCCTCCCGCCATGGCGATCATGATCATACCGATGATAATGGTCCAGACCACCTGGGACGAGGAAAAATACGGGGAAATCAGGCGCTGGGCTCCGATTTCCACAGCCATCACCGCCATCCCCGCAAAGAATTCCGTGAGATACAGGTAGTATTGATTTTGTAAGAGCCGCCGGCCACCCGTCGTGGCGGCCGGTGATTGAACAGTACCCATTATGGTTCCCCCCATATATGTCTGATAAGGGAATTGTAGCATAAAATCAGGGACAGGTGATGGAGCCTGCTGTCTGGGTGTTAAACCCTCTACCCGCAAGCGGGTCCTTTCCCCCTTTCAGGGGGACACAAAATAAAAAACGGGCATCCATCCCCCCGCTCCTTCCAGACGCGGGAGATGTGCCCAGATACGCGAAAGAAATGGTGGGGATTCATCCGTTGGTGGAACAACTGAAAAGTAAAATCCTCAAATCATGCACTGGTCTCTATCTATGAGAGCGGATCATCTCCATGGTTTCTTTGAATTCCGGATCGCTTTCGAAATCAAAGTCCACCTTTTTACCCACCTGATAACGGATCCAGATGGCATCATCCGGCATGATTTTCACTTCCAGCGGTTTGAACAGAACCGGTTGGTCGGTGGTGATGCCTGGTTTGGCCATAAAAAGGGTCTGGGTTTCCGTGCTGCCATCCGCAGCGGGTGCCATGACCAGGCTCAGTTCGTCCACCAGCCCGGCCTGCACCATGCTCCAGTTGAGGACGCCACCGCCCCCAAGCATCACGGAATCCACATGCAGGACATTCTTAATCTTAGCGCAGAGCAGCGGCAGGTCTACACTGTCCTTACCGCAAATCAGATAGCTGATGCCCTTTTTACGCAGGAACGCCTTGTAGCTGTTGGAAGCTGCTTCCGTGAGGATTTCCACGATATGGCTCTTGACGCCGTCGTATTCATTGACGTTTTCCTGCCAGGCCAGTTTGCCGTATCCATCCACCGCCAGCAGGAACTGGCCCAGAGAAACGCCTTCCGCCAGGTAGTCGCCGGCCGGGACCTGAGGCGCGTTCTCATCCAGTTCCGGTTTGGCATAAAAAGTGAAATTATCGTCAATAGTCGTACGTCCGTTAAGCATGGCCTGATAGTGGTATTGGGCATCCGGTCCATTCACGAGGGTGCTGAAGCTGTCCGGATCCTCACTGGTGGAGGGCAGCCACAGCTACTTACCCATGATTTTCCCATCCGGTGAAATTTCCATATGACAGAAAATAAATGGTTTATCCATTGCGCATCGTCTCCTTCAGAGTTGTATTTTGCACAGTTTACTATATCGAAAAAAACAGGATTTGACCAATGCTTTTTATCTAAGATCCATCATACAGAATGACTATACCAGCTGCAGGGCTTTCCTTGCCCAGCAGCATTGTTTTCATTGGACCAGAAATAAATCAGATAGTACATGCCGCGTTCCAAAATTCTCTCTGACAAAGTAAATGGGTGCATATCCCGCGTCTGGGTTATCGAAAGAGAATGAGCCCACCCCTTCTTCTATACCCCGTCTGCCACAACCCCTGCAGATCCAGCCACCGCCAGGTGCCGTATGTGGTGACCTTTACGGCACATACATCCTCGAAGCAATCGTAGCCGGTGAGCAGGTACCAGTGCCATACATAATCATAGAAGGTCGGATTCCGGTGCTTCAGGGTGAGCACGGGAATGGGCCACCCCGCATCCAGCTGCTGTTTCACCACTTCCAGGGTCGCTTCATAGGATTTGGCTCCGTCCCAGGCATCCAGCCGGATGTCGTTGACGCCCCGCTCCTGAAGATATTTGCCAAACCCTTCCTGGTAGATTTCCAGCCGGTCGATACCACCAAACCGGGGTCGCAGGTAGGGTTTCATTTCCATGCCCAGGGATATATATTCTTTTTGGGTGAGCTCCGGCTGCGCCTGGGGACAGGCTGCCTTTCTTCCTTTGTATAACGAAAAGTACAGACTGCAGTCGGTGGCCGTAATGGCCGCACAGCCGCCCCGTTTCATCCAGCGATCCTGGGTGAACCAGTCCTGGCTGCCACCAAAGGCCCCTTCTACACGAAAATACGGAAGTTCCTTCCGCATGGAATCACCGCCCTTTTCCAATATTCCTATCAGTTTACCATATTTTCGACGATTTGTAGTAAGATAGGAGGGAAACGAAATAAAAAGGAGCAATATGACCTATGGATACGACTCTTTTCTCCCAGTCCGACTGGGAAGCCATACTGGAGCTTCGCCACACCCTCCATGCCCATCCGGAACTGTCCGGTGAGGAGCAGGAAACAAAAAAACGGCTGATGGATTTCATCCGCCATCATACCCATTTGCAGCTGGTGGACCGGGGCAGCTGGTTCTATGCCCTGTATGACCCGAAAAAGCGGAACGGGAAACCCGCCATCGGGTTCCGGGCGGACATGGATGCTCTGCCCCTGCCCGAGGCCCGGGACCTGCCCTATGGTTCTACAAAAGCCTGTGTGGCCCACAAATGCGGCCACGACGGACACTCCTCCGCTCTGGCGGCGCTGGCCCTGCTGCTGGAAAAAGATGAGAACATCCTGCGGCCGGTCTATCTGATTTTCCAGTCTGCCGAAGAAACGGGCAAAGGCGGCAAGTCCTGTGCGGATTTCGTGGAAGCCGCCGGTCTGGGCGAGGTGTACGCCTTCCACAATCTGAGCGGCTACCCGGAAAACGCCATCATGGTTCGGGATGACCTGACCCAGTGCGCTTCCAAAGGTCTGACCTTTCGGTTCACAGGCAAACGGGCCCACGCCGGTACTCCGGAAGAAGGAAATAACCCCGCCCCGGCCCTGGCGAAGCTGACTCTGTTCGCCCAGGACCTGGTGAGAAAAGTCACCACCGATCCCTTAAAGACCCTGCTGCTCACCCTGGTGGGGCTGAACGTGGGCGGGAAGGATTTTGGCATTTCTCCCGGTGAAGGAGAGATATCCTTTACCCTGCGGGCAGACGAGGAAAAGGACCTGGCAGAGCTGGAACAGTGGCTGCGCCGGAAGGCAGACCAATTGGCAGCGGAATATGGCCTGCGCCGGACCGTCACTGAGGCAGACCCGTTCCCGGCCACAGTGAACCACAAAGAATGTGCGGAAAAGGTGCGCCGGGCCGCCAGGGACCTGGGACTGCAGCTGGTTCCCATGGCAAAACCCTGGCGCCCGTCGGAGGATTTCGGATGGTATCTGAAGGTATGCCCCGGAGCCATGTTCTACGTGGGCAACGGGGAGACCTGGCCGGCACCCCATCATCCCCAGTTTGATTTCAACGATAACATTTTGCAGACGCCGGCAAAGGTGTTCCTGCGGTTGGCGGAGCTGTGAGGCAGTGACTAGTGATTAGTGATTAGTGGGTTCTGACAGCAGCACTCTCCCTGACTCCTTCCAGACGCGGCAGAGGTGCCCAGATACGCGAAAGAAATGGTGGGGATTCATCCGTTGTAAGAACAGCCCGAATCTCTGCCAGGATATAAGATCACAAGGCAAATTAGAAAAATCAGGAACCGCCAGTAGCTGGTAATCCCTGATTTTCTACATCGTTATTCTGCTTTTTCCGGTGTCTGAGGAGCTTCGTTCTGGGTTCCCTGCTGATCCTGCTGCAACCGCGGTCCCGGTCCGTGACGGAAGCGGCAGAGAGTATAGCAAACGGACATGATAAATGCATGAAAGAATATCCCAAAAGAAAAGATCCACCTGTCTCTCCTACATCCCATAGATGAGGATTCCCAAAACAGCAGAGGCCAGGATCAGTCGTACCGGGGAAAGCATCTTTTTCTCAATATGCCGATAGCCAAATTTTACAAGGACCAGAGCAAGGGTTACAAGAATAGCCTGTACATCGGCTTTCAGACCCCCTCCTATGCCGAAACACCGGGTCGCAACCATATAAAGGCCTGTAGCCAGCACAATACCTGCCACGCAGGGCTTCATGCCTTGGAGGATACCCTGAATGTACCGGTTGTCCAGAAAATGCTGGAGCAGCGCGGTGACCAGGAGAATGATAAAGAACGAAGGTAGGACGACTGCGGCTGTGGCGACTACTGCTCCCAAAAAACCGCCCTTGTGATAGCCCACATAGGTTGCCAGATTAATCATAATCGGCCCCGGTGTGCTTTCACTGACGGCAATCATGTTGGTCAGCAGGTCGTCGTTAAGCCAGCCGTGAGACAAAACCACATCCCGGATCAATGGGATGGCGCCATAAGCACCACCAAAGGCAAAACAGCCAACTTCCAGGAATCCAAAAAACAAATCGAGAATCACCATCCTGTTTTGCCCCTTTCTCCGCTTCGCTTTTTCTTCAGTCCGGACGCCACAAGACTGATTCCCGCGGCCAGGAGCATGAGTTGGATGGAGGAAAATGGCAGTCCGAAGCTATCGATGCAAAGCATGGCCAAACAGGAACCAAAGATGATAGTTCGTGGCAACGCTGTCTTGGCGCCCTTTTTCAGCATCATGACGGCCGCATCCAGAATCAGGAGCCCCACTCCGATCTTGATTCCTTGAAAAGCGGATGCCAGCACCTTCCACGATAGAAGTTCCTGCAGAAAGGGGTATCCCAGCCATATGACAAGGAATGGTGGAATGACGATGCCCAGTGTGGCAACGACGGCCCCCACAAGGCCTGCCTGTTTATATCCGGTAAAAGTGGCGCAATTGATGGCAATTGGGCCGGGTGTGGACTCTGCAAGTACCGTAATGTCCAGCATTTCGTCTTGGGTGATCCATTGTTTTTCTTCCACACAGCTGGCTTCGATCATAGAGATCATGGCATACCCGCCGCCAAAAGTAAACGTACCGATTTTAGCGAATGTGAGGAACAGCTCTCCCAACAGCCCCATGGCTACCCCTCCTTTTTCCGGTATTCGCACTGGCAGGATTTGCTGTCCCGATCCACGGTCCGGGAAGCCGTCTGCATCTGCTCGAACTGTTCCGTCAAAAAATCGATGGCTTCCTGGGAGGGCAGATAATGCATGTGATAGCCATATTTTTCTCCATAGACCAGGCCGGCTTCTTTCATGATCTTCAGGTGCTGGGAAATGGCCGATTCTGAAATACCCAGCTTTTTGGAAAGGGAACGGACGCAATGCTTCCGTTCCAGAAGGGCCTGATAGATTTTCAACCGCATGGGCTCCCCCAGCGCTTTCAGCATGCAGGCAAGTTCCATATCGCCGCCTCCTTTAATTTAGTATTTACTTAATTATAACGCTTTCATTTAATTAAGTAAATACTAAATTAATTCTGTGTAACTATGGAAAGACGGGCGGGTCACGGCGCCCCGCCTCTACAGCGTTGGCGTGAAATCTTCCCTGCACACAAGAAGGGGTCAGATAGTTGAAAAGACGTCAGGACCGCCCTGACGGGCCTCTCAGAAGTCAGACTTCAGCTTTGTTCGCTTTGGATGCAGTACCGATCTGCTCATCACCAACAAGCTGACTTCTGACATCTGTAGGCCTCCGGCCGTGTCTGACATCTTTCTTCTCCCCCCGACTCCTTCCAGACGCGGGAGATGTGCCCAGATACGCGAAAGGACGGAGTTTGGGCTGGGGCATAGTACTAAATGGTACATGCCACAGTCAAAACTCCGTCCTGACAAAGTAGATGGGTGCATATCCCGCGTCTGGGTTATGCGTTAGCCAACTAAGCAGATGGCCCTATATCGTGCGTCTGGGTTATGCGTTAGCCTTGATTGGGATTCCAGCTGCTTCCCGAATACTCGATGGGATGGGCGTGGCTGAAGGGAGCGCCACAGGTGGGGCAGCCGGTTTCGCCGCAGTCGTTGCAGTACAGGGTACCGCAGTCGCCGCATTCGAACAGCACCTGGCTCTTGGCTTCGCCGTTTTCTTCCCCGGCACAGTAGCCGCACTCGTCGTTCCGGCTGCCCTGTTCCTGCTGCAGGGATTGTTCCACCTGGGCATCCAGTTCCCCTTCGGTTGCTTTTTCTTCATATTCCGGGAATACGATGGAGTTCTCTTTGAAGATGTGGACGAAGATGTCGTTGAAGAGTTCTTCCAGCAGGGAATAGGTCCGTTTGAACGTGGGGCAGGCATCGGCCGGAGCCGTGAAATGATCCGTCAGCGTTTCGATTTCTTTGATGACATCGCCGGCCTGAGTATGATCCGTGATCAGGTTCTGGACCAGGTTCAGGATTTCCAGGTTGGGACGGGGATAGGTGCGCATCAGCGGGAACACCAGTTTTTCTTCCCGGGCGAAGTGTTCTTCCAGGTCGGTGCGCAGCAGACCGAACAGATGATGCAGTTTCGTCAGCATCACACCATGATGGGCATAATGGACCAGGAGGATCTTGTTCAGGTCCGTGTCGATTTCGGCCCACAGTTTCCGTTCCACCACATGGTGGGTGGCTTCCAGGTCGGAGAGCATGTCAGGGATGGACAGGCTCTTGAAATGTTCCAGAGAATCGTTCTGGCTGGCCGGTTTGGCATTGTGTTCTGCAATATAGTCATTCAGGTCGGCCGCAATTTTGTTGGCATCGAGGTCGGTGCCCTTCACGGCTTCTTCCAGAGGGATCCCGCCGCCGCAGCAGTAATCTAGGTGCAGTTCATTGAAAAAGGGAATCGTTTGGGGATAATCCCGTACCACTTCCGCCAGAGTATTTTTTGCAGTAATCATGGAGCATTCCTCCCGTAGTTGTTTGATGGTTTAAGTATAGTGGAATGCTGGGATTCCGTCCGTTGGTATGACAACGATCTGACATCTGTAGACCTCCGGCCGTGTCTGACATCTTTCTTCTTCCCCCGACTCCTTCCAGACGCGGGAGATGCGTCCAGATGCGCGAAAGCGACGGATTTAAAACCGTGTTTTCCCCCGACTTCTTCCAGGCACACGAGATGCGTCCAGATGCGCGAAAGGACGGAGTTTTGGCTGGGGCATAGTACTAAATGGTACATGCCACAGTCAAAACTCCGTCCTGACAAAGTAGATGGGTGCATATCCCGCGTCTGGGTTATGCGTTAGCCAACTAAGCAGATGGCCCTATATCGTGCGCCTGGGTTATCCGATGGGTATTACTCCCATTCAATTGTCGCCGGCGGTTTACTGGTAATGTCATACACCACCCGGTTCACCCCGGGGACTTCATTGACGATCCGGCGGGAAACGATATCCAGTACATGGTACGGGATATGGGACCAGTCGGAAGTCATGCCATCGGTGCTGTTCACGGCACGGAGAGCGATGGTATTGCTGTAGGTCCGGAAGTCGCCCATGACACCCACACTGCGGATGTTGGGCAGGCAGGCAAAATATTGCCAGATGGACCGATCCAGACCGGCCTTGGCGATTTCTTCCCGGAAGATGGCATCGGCTTCCCGCACAATGTGCAGCTTCTCTTCGGTGACTTCGCCCAGCACACGGATGGCCAGGCCGGGGCCCGGGAAGGGCTGGCGCCATACCAGTTCGGAGGGGATGCCCAGTTCTTCGCCCACGGCGCGGACTTCATCCTTGAACAGTTCCCGCAGGGGTTCGATCAGGCCCAGTTTCATGTCTTTGGGCAGGCCGCCTACATTGTGGTGGCTCTTGATGGTGGCAGAGGTACCGGTACCGCCCGATTCCACCACGTCCGGATAAATGGTCCCCTGGACCAGGAAGTCCACATGACCGATCTTTTTGGATTCTTCTTCAAAGACCCGGATGAATTCTTCCCCGATGATCTTCCGTTTCTTTTCAGGGTCGCTGACACCTTTCAGCTTGCTCAGGAAACGGTCCTGGGCGTTGACCCGGATCAGGTTCATATCGAAATCCCGCTTGAAGACCTGTTCCACCTGGTCTCCTTCGTCTTTCCGCAGCAGGCCGTGATCCACGAACACACAGGTCAGCTGCTTGCCCACCGCCTTGTGGACCAGCACCGCAGCTACGGAAGAGTCAACGCCACCGCTCATGGCGCAGAGCACGTTGCCCTTGCCCACTTTTTCACGGATTTCCCGGATCTTGTTCTGGGCGAAGGAAGACATGGTCCAGTCGCCGGACAGGTTGCAGATATTGAACAGGAAATTGCTGAACATCTGCTTGCCGAAAGGCGTATGCATCACTTCAGGATGGAACTGCACGCCATACAGTTTCTTCTCTTCGTTCTGCATGGCAGCAATGGGACATTCGTCCGTATGGGCGATGACGGTAAAGCCTTCAGGGGCTTTTTCCGCATAGTCCTGATGGCTCATCCAACATACGTTGTTCTTTTCCAGACCGGAGAACAGACGGGTCTCGGTATCCAGGACCACAGCGGTCTTGCCGTATTCACCGCTGCCGGCATGGGCCACCACGCCGCCCAGGGCCTTGGTCATGAACTGATCCCCGTAGCAGATGCCCAGTACAGGGATGCCCAGTTCGAACACACCCTCATCCACGCTGGGGGTGTTCTCGGCATACACGCTGTTGGGACCGCCGGACAGGATGATGGCTTTGGGATTCTTGGCTTTGATCTTGTCCAGGCTGTAGTTGTAAGGAATGATTTCGCAATAAACGCCACATTCACGCACTCTTCTGGCAATCAGCTGGCTGTACTGTGCACCGAAGTCGACTACCAGGACGACCTCATGCTGTAAATTCTCCATACTCTTCCTCCCTTTTCTTGTTTGTAAACTTTTATACAATATACCATAACTTACGGTTTCTTTCAATTGGAAAACCGATTATTTTTCGTTTGTCAGCCCCAATTTTTCGAAAATCAGGAAGGCCAGGCTGGCGATGATGGCCACCACGGTGGCCAGGCCCATGCCTTTGAGCTGGACGGGACCCAGGTGGACCGCAGCACCGGAAAGGCCGCTGATCATGGTCACAGCCGTAAGGATCAGGTTCTTGGGCCGGGTGAAGTCCACTTTCCGTTCCACCATCATGCGCAGCCCGGAAGCAGCAATAAACCCGAACAATAAAATGCAAACACCGCCCATCACAGGGGTGGGGATGCCGTGGATCACGGCCGCGATCTTGCCAATGAAGGAGAACAGGATGGCGAAGACAGCCGCCCCGCCGATGACCCAGGTGCTGTACACCCCGGTGATGGCCATGACCCCCATATTTTCCCCGTAGGTGGTGTTGGGGGTGGAGCCCAGCAGCCCGGACAGGACATTGGACAGACCGTCGGCCATCAGAGAGCGATGGAGACCCGGATCCCTGATCAGGTCGCGGCCCACAATATCGCTGGTGACGAACAGGTGCCCCAGGTGTTCTGCCAACACCACGAACAGCGCCGGCAGGATCATCATGATGGCGGAAAGATTGAATTCCGGCTTATAGAAAGTAGGGAAGGAGAACCAGGCCGCACTGGCCACCGGGGAAAAATCCACCACGCCCATGAAATAGCTGAGCACGTAGCCGCTGACCACACCGATCAGGATGGGGATGATGGCGATGAACCCCTTCCCCACCACGTTGGCCAGGATGGTGACGATCAGGGTGACCATGGAGATGGTCATGGCCTGGGCGTTGGTCATCCCTTTCACCGGATCCATGAAGCCGCTCATATTGAGGGCCAGCGGTGCCAGTTCCAGTCCGATGATGGCCACGATGGAACCCATGGCCGCCGGCGGGAACAGCACATCGATCCATTTCGTCCCGATTTTCCTGACCATGAGACCGATGAGGATGAAGCAGAGCCCGAAGGCGATGAACCCGCCCTGGGCATCCCCGTAGCTCATGCCCGGCGTGGCACACACGGCCAGCACCGGAGAGATGAAGGCAAAGCTGGAGCCCAGATAGGCCGGCAGCCGCCATTTGCAGATGGTCAGGTAAAGCAGGGTCCCCACCCCGTTCATGAACAGGGCCGTGGAGGGGTCCACCTTCAGCAGGAAGGGCACCAGCACCGTGGAACCGAACATGGCAAACAGGTGCTGCAGGCTCAGAGGGATGGTTTCAGCAATGGGCAGTTTTTCTTCTACCTGGATGATACGTCGTTCTTCCATATAAGTACTCCTTTGGATTCATTTTACCTTTCTATTTTATCATAAAAATTTGGACGCAAAAATGGATTTTTGCGTCCATCACCCACACCGGGCCGAAGGGATTCCCCTTTCACCGGCAACAAAAAAGAGACCTCACACCCTGTGAAGTCTCTGAATTTCCTGGTGCCGGGGACCGGAATCGAACCGGTACGGAGGTCACCCTCCGAGGGATTTTAAGTCCCTTGCGTCTGCCAGTTCCGCCACCTCGGCGAAAAAATTGGAGGCGACGCCCAGAATTGAACTGGGGATAAAGGTTTTGCAGACCTCTGCCTTACCGCTTGGCTACGTCGCCATATGAAAATGGAGCGGAAAACGAGATTCGAACTCGCGACCCCCACCTTGGCAAGGTGATGCTCTACCACTGAGCTACTTCCGCATGAAGAATGGTGCCTCAGCGCAGAATCGAACTGCGGACACAAGGATTTTCAGTCCTTTGCTCTACCAACTGAGCTACCGAGGCATTGGCGACCCAGGACGGACTCGAACCGACGATCTCCGCCGTGACAGGGCGGCATTCTAACCAACTGAACTACTGGGCCGTTGCGGCGTCTTCTTCAAGCGCCGACTTGTTTAGTATACGATACAAGAGCAAAAATGTCAAGGACATTTTTGCAGTGGTTAGTGTTTAGTGGTTAAGGTTAGGGCTGAGTTATTTGGTTGACCGGTCGTCGTCCGTACGATATGACGCCGAAGGGAACCAATCACTAGTCACTAGTCACTAGCCACTAGCCATTAGTCACTACCCACCAGCCACTGAAAAAGGCTGCCTGAAAGCAGCCTTTTTCAAATCGTATGATCCGTGGTGTCCACCCACTTCAGGGTGGATTCCAGGTGTTCCTCCAGTCTCTGTTCCAGTTCCTTCAGGTTTTTGCTGTCGAAATCCATGGAGGCGTGGAATACCGAGTTGATCTTCACTTCCCCGAAAAATTCGTCCCGCAGCCGGTTGTACATGATGATCAGCTGGTCCTTCCGTACAAAGTTGGAATAGTCGATCACAATGATGGACCCGTTGATGTGCTCAATGGCATCGGCGGGCTTGATGTACAGCTGGAAGGGGCCGATTTTTTCCGGCAGGTGGTTGCCATAGTCCCAGGTGAGGATGCCCTTTTCCTCCACCATTTCTCCCAGGTTCACCTTCCTGGGATGCTCCATGGCATCCAGGATGCGGGGCAGGTAGCTCTGCACCTTCCGGGCGAAGATATCCTTTTCCTTGTAGATGAACCGGATGTCTCGGTAGGAATTCATGCCCATGGTATGGACCAGGATGTAATCAAAGGTCTCCGAGGAATAGGTAATGTCCAGACTGGCCCGCAGGGCCGGTGCCTCATACCGGCAGATGGTCAGGACCTGGCCGTCGATGGTCCCCACCCGTTTTCGGGTGAACTGGCCCACCTGTTCGGGCAGCTGGTCGATGAAATCCCAGCTTTTGGTCTCCTCCTGGATTTCTGTAATGGATGGATAGCCCATGGCAGTCAGTCCTTCTTCGCGTTGGCCGCATCCTGTGCCAGCAGCTTCTCCAGACGGCCGCAGCTCATTTTCCCTTCATGGCAGACCCGGTCGCTTTCGCAGGTGGGGCCGGCCTTTTCAAACAGGATGGGCGCCACTTCCCTCACCTGGCGCAGCATCTCCCAGGCCAGAGCCCGGATTTCCCACTGGGCACGGGCGCAGCAGCGCAGCTGGAAGAAGTGCAGCAGGCTCCGGGCGTTCATGGTGACCACGATCTTGGTCTCGGCGGCGTTGGGCAGGATGTACCGTGCATCTTCTGCCGGGATTCCTGCTTCCGTCCACTGGTTGTACAGATCCTGGATTTTGCCGCACAGCTCCTGGAACTGCTTTTTGCATTCCGGTCGGGCAGCAATGGTGGGCGGCAGGATGGTCTCGAAATTGTGTTCCTTCACATACCGCTGGCTCTGCTGGCTGTAGGAGGCGATCCGATGGCGGACCAGCTGGTGGGTCAGCACCCGGGACACCCCTTCGATGGCAAAGGTGAAGCTTACATGCTCGAAAGTGGAGGTGTGCCCCATCTGGCCCAGCCGCCGCACCAGGCTGGCCACTTCCTTCTCGCTGAGCTTCGTCTCCAGTTCTTCGGCCCCGATGGGCGAATAACAGAGCCGGGCGCTCATGGCAACCGTACGGTCCGGATCCGGAGTATAGCGGATCAGTTTCACATGCATCATTTCTTTTTGTTCCTTTCCGCCAGCATGGCCTGCTGAATCAGCACAAAAGAACGGTCCATCAGCTGGTGGAGCCGTTCTTTCTGGTCCATGAGGTACAGGTACCCCATCAGTGCTTCAAAGGCTGTTCCCTGGCGATATTCCCGTACACTGGCGCTTTTGGGCACCGTGCTCTTGGTATTCCGTCCCCGGCGGGCGATCCGGCTTTCTTCCTCCGTCAGATCCCCTTCCAGTGCGTCCATGGCCCTGGCCTGCATCACCGCAGAGACCATCCGGGCGGCCAGGTCGTGGAGCACCTGCACATGGCTGCTCACCGGCAACAGACGGCGCCGCACATACAGGCTGAACACCGCGTCCCCGATATAGGCCAGTTCCACCGGATGGACCTGTTTGGGATCCTGCACCGGTTTTTCATCGATGCAGGAGGCCAGCACATGGTCCAGTCGTCTTTGATACTGTTCAAATCTCACTTTCTTTTCCACCGCACTCCCTGGGGCGTATCCTCCAGGATGATCCCCCTGGCTGCCAGTTCGTCCCGGATGGCATCGGCCTTGGCAAAGTCTCTGGCTTTGCGGGCTGCCTGCCGTTCTTCGATCCTGGCTGCGATTTCAGCTTCCTCGTTGCTGACGGCACCGCCCTGGGCATTGGCCTGAGGTTCATTTTCCAGGATGCCGATGACCCCGATCATTTCCTTCCAGGCTTTTTCCATCTGTTCCACCAGTTTGCCATCGGGCTTTTTTGTTCCGCCCATAATGGCGTTGTGGTATACATTGATTTCCTTGGCCAGGGCAAAGATGAAGCTGATGGCCAGGGAGGTGTTGAAGTCGTCGCTCATGGCATCGAAGAAGCCTTTGCGCATTTCAGCCACCTTGTCCCGCAGGGCCAGGCTGTCAGCATCCGGACCTACGGTGATCACCTGCTGGATCTCCCGCAGGTTGTTCTGGGCTGTCCGCAGCCGTTCCAGGCTCCGGCCCGCTTCTTCCAGCCGTTCCTTGCTGAAGTCCAGCGGACTGCGGTAATGGGTATTCAGGATGAAGTACCGGATGGTTTCCGGTTCATATTCTTTCAACAGATCATAGACCGTCTTGAAATTGCCCAGGGATTTGGACATCTTTTCTTCGTTGATGGTGATGAAACCGTTGTGGACCCAGTACCGGACAAAGGGATGGACCCCTGTTGCCCCTTCGCTCTGGGCGATTTCGTTTTCATGGTGCGGGAAAATCAGGTCACTGCCGCCCCCATGGAAATCCAGGGTGGGTCCCAGGTATTTGGTGCTCATGGTCGAGCATTCGATATGCCAGCCCGGACGTCCCTTGCCCCAGGGGCTGTCCCAGGAAGGTTCGCCCGGTTTGGCGCTCTTCCACAGGGCGAAATCCATGGGGTTCTCTTTCCGTTCGTCCACTTCCACCCGGGCGCCGGCCATCATATCGTCCAGCTTGCGGCCGGACAGTTCGCCGTAATGGGAGAATTTCCCCACCCGGTAGTATACGTCTCCATCCACTACATAGCCGTAGCCGTTGTCAATGAGCTGCTGCACCGTATGGATGATGTCAGGGATATGCTCAGAGACCCGGGGATAGATATGGGCCCGTTTCACATGGAGCTTGTCCATGACTTCGAAATAAGCCTTGATGTACCGGTTGGCGATCACATCCCAGGTCACCCCTTCCGTATTGGCGGCCCGGATGATCTTGTCGTCCACATCGGTGAAGTTCTGCACGTAGGTCACATCGTACCCTTCGTGTTCCAGGAACCGGCGGATCACATCCCACACCACAAAGGGACGGGCGTTGCCGATATGGGGATGGTTGTAGGGCGTGACCCCGCACACATAGATTCCCACCTTGCCCGGATGGAGAGGGACGAACTCCTCTTTCTGCCGGGTCATATCATTATATACACGGATGCTCATAAAAAGCTCCTTTCCTTTTCTTTACAGGGTGACACCTGCTTTGGCCAGGCTGCCGCGAATGCGTTTGGCCACCCGGTCCTTGCCCATCAGCGGGATCATTTCCGCCAGTTCCGGACCATGCTGGTTCCCGGTCAGGGCTACCCGGACAGGCATGAAGACTTTCTTGCCGCCCAGTTTCGTTTCCTTCTGTACGGCCTTGAACAGGGCCTTGGTGCCGGCATGGTCCAGGTTTTCAGCCGCAGCCAGTTTGGCCAGGAACAGACCCATGACCTGGGGCACCGTTTCTTCCTTCAGGACGGCTTCCGCTTCCGGCGTTTCGAAATCGAAGTCATCGGAGAAGTACAGGGCCACTTTTTCAGGGATCTCCTTGCCGAATTCAGCCTGTTCCTTGGCGGTCAGCACTACCTTCTTCAGCCATTCCAGCCTGTCGCCGGTTTCTTCTCCGGTCATGTAGCCGGCTTCCTTCATAAAGGGTACGGCGAAGCTGAAATAGTCTTCATCGCTGAGCTGGCGCATGTAGTGGGCATTCAGCCAGTTCAGCTTCTTGATGTCGAACACAGCCGGATTCTTGGCCACATGGTCCATGGAGAAGTTCTGGATCAGTTCTTCCCGGGAGAAGATTTCCTGGTCCGTGGTAGGTGCCCAGCCCAGCAGGGCCAGGAAGTTCACGATGGCATCGGGCAGGTACCCCATCTGACGGTACTGGTCCACAGAAGTGGCGCCATGCCGTTTGCTCATCTTCTTGTGGTCCGGTCCCAGGATCAGGGAAATGTGGCCGAACTTGGGTTTTTCGAAGCCCAGGGCATCGTACAGCAGCAGCTGCCGCGGGGTATTGGACAGATGTTCTTCCGCCCGGATCACGCAGTTGACTCCCATCAGGGCATCGTCGATGACCACTGCATAGTTATAGGTGGGGATCCCGTCGCTCTTTACGATGACGAAATCGCCAATGCCGTCGGATTCGAAATGGACATCCCCCCGGACCATATCGTGGACCACAATGTCCTGGCCTTCGGGAACCCGGAACCGGATGGTGGGCTTGCGGCCTTCTGCCTCATAGGCAGCCCGCTGTTCCGGAGTCAGGTTCCGGCACTTGCCCATGTACCGGGGCATCTTCCCCTGGGCGGTCAGTTCCTCCCGTTCTTTTTCCAGCTCTTCCGGCGTACAGTAGCAGTAATAGGCCTTGCCTTCTGCCAGCAGCTTATCGGTGTATTTCTTGTAGATATCCAGCCGTTCCATCTGATGGTACGGACCGTTGGGGCCGCCTACATCCACCCCTTCATCCCAGTCGATCCCGAGCCATTTCAGGGCGGCTTTGATGTTTTCTTCCCATTCCGGCTTGGAACGGTCCTGGTCGGTGTCTTCGATCCGCAGCAGCATGGTTCCGTGGTATTTGCGGGCCAGCAGCCAGTTGAACAGCGCGGACCGGGCACCCCCGATGTGGAACGGCCCCGTGGGGCTGGGTGCAAAACGTACTTTCAGTTTGTTATCCATTATATCTTCCTCCCAAAGGTTTTTATCGTATCAGACTGGCCACGGCTTCCGCCGCGATGCCTTCCCCCCGGCCGGTAAAGCCCAACTTCTCGGTGGTGGTGGCCTTCACATTGACGGCACCGGCAGGGATTCCCAGATCGGTTCGCAGGTTCTCCCTCATGGCAGGCTCATGGGGCGCCAGTTTGGGCCGCTGGGCAATGATTGTCACATCCACATTGTTCACCTTCCAGCCCTCTTTCCGGAGTTTCTCCAGCACCACAGCCAGCAGTTTCCGGCTGTCCGCTCCCAGGAACCGGTCATCCGTATCCGGGAACAGTTTGCCGATATCCCCTAGCCCGGCAGCGCCCAGCAGGGCATCCATCAGGGCGTGGAGTGCCACATCCGCGTCGGAATGGCCGTCCAGACCTTTTTCACAGGGGACCTTCACCCCACAGAGGATCAGGTCTCGCCCTTCCACCAGCCGGTGGACATCATAACCGGAACCGATCCGGAATTCCATGGTCCGTTCCTCCTTCTCTTCCACCAGGGCCCGGGCCCATCGCAGGTCTTCCGGGGTGGTGATCTTCTGGTTTTCGTAGGAACCGGGCACCAGCTGCACCGGTACACCCATGGCTTCCGCAATGCTGGCATCGTCGGTGACAGCCAGATGGTTCTGCGCCACAAAGGCTCCGTGCCGTCTCAGCTGGTCTGCGGTAAAGATCTGGGGCGTCTGCACCGCCCACAGTCGGCTCCGCTGCAGGGTGCATTCCACCTGGCGGCGGGAATTTCCTACTTTAATGGTATCCTTACAGGGCACAGCCGCAATGGCGGCACCGGTTTCTCTGGCTGCCTGCCAGACCCGGGTAAAAAGATCCGGGGTGGCAAAGGGGCGGGCCCCGTCATGGACGGCTACCCACCGGGCATCTGCCGGCAGTGCCGCAATGCCCCGTTCCACAGAATCCTGTCGTTCCCTGCCTCCGGTCACGACACGCCACACCAGGTGCGGGAATTTCTCCGCCTGGTATTGCCGCAGCAGGGCTTCGGCTTCCGGCTCTTCGCCGGCTGCCACCACCACCACAGCCTGCACCATCCCGGGAACTTTTGCCACCTGGCTCAGGTTCCGGATCAGGATGGGCACACCACCGATACAGGCATAGTTTTTATTATACCCCAAACCGAGCCGTTTTCCCATACCTCCGGCGGCGATGATGCAAAATAAACGGTCATCCATTGGCAAAATCCCTTCATTTCAGTTTGGCAAAGATCATCCGGCCTGCCGAAGTCTGGAGCACGGACGTGACCGTCACCGGCACGGTGAAGTTCACGCAGCGTTTGCCGCTCTCCACCACCACCATGGTGCCGTCGTCCAGATACCCGATGGCCTGGCCCGGTTCCTTGCCTTCCTTGGCCAGGAAGATCTGCAGTTCCTCCCCCGGCAGCACGCTCTGTTTCAGTGCATTGGCCAGATCATTGATATTCAGGACCTTTACGCCCTGGATCTCGGCCACCTTGCTCAGGTTGAAGTCGTTGGTGGCCACGATGCCATTCATCTCCTTGGCCAGACGGACCAGCTTCGTATCCACTTCCGTCACATCATCGTAGTCCTTCTCAGAGATTTCCACCGTGGCATTCCTGTCAGCCTGGATCTCCCGGACAATGTCAAGGCCTCTGCGGCCCCGGTTCCGCTTCAGGGTATCCCCTGAATCAGCCACCTTCTGCAGTTCTTCCAGGACGAACTTGGGGATGACGATGACCCCTTCCAGGAACCCCAGCCGGATCACCTCCAGGATGCGGCCATCGATGAGAACGCTGGTATCCAGTAGTTTATAAGTGCGGGAAACATGACGGGATCCCAGTTTCCGGGCATTTTCCTTGCCCCGGGCAAACCAGACCCGATTGAAAAAAGATTGAATATCCTCGCGTTTGTTGAGGGCCACTTTGGCTCCGATGATGGCGCCCATGATGCTGAACAGCAGAGAGATATACGGCCCGATGATGGGAATGCGGGAGAATGCCGTCCCCAGCAGGGTTGCCACGATCAGACCGGTGATCACCCCGATGGACAGGACAAAGATGTCACCTGTGGGCAGATCGGCCAGGTGTCCGGCCAGGATTTCCGAAAAGTGTACCGTGGAACGGATCAGCGGCTGGGACACTGCCCGTCCAACATATCCGAAGATCAGGGCCCCTACTACGCCCAGGATCAGGTTCAGGGGTGTGATGCCCAGGAAACCCACCTTCAGATAATCCGAGCTGACGAATTCCGAAAAAAGCGGCGTGGCGATTTCCATCAGAAAAAAGCCGATGGCTGCAAAGACCAGGACCACCAGGAATTTCAGGATCTTTTCGACCATGTTTTTTCACCTCCTTGCATAATATCTTAAACCATTTTACAATAATACGCCCATAAAGGAAAGGGAATAAGGCAAAAAGTTAAACTTTCTGTAAAAAAGGGCTATGAAAGGCTTCATAGCCCTTCACGGGTCACGAGTCTCTAGTCTCTAGCCGATGGAAGCCAGCTTGCGCTGGATTTGATGAATTAAGGGAGTTGTGAAAAACCTCACAACTCCCTTCTTTAGCGTTTCGATCAGACGAACTGGTCCAGCCATTCTTCACTTTTTTCTTCATCCACGCTTTCCACCAGCATGAACTCACTGAGCAGGATCTGCTTGGCCGTGGTCAGCAGGCGCCGCTCACCGGCGGACAGTTTCTTTTCCGTTTCCTGGACAGCCAGGGTGCGTACCACATCCGCCACCTCGAAAATGTCCCCGGTCTTCATCTTGTCCACATACATATTGTAGCGGCGGTTCCAGGTGATCCGTTTCATTTTGTTTTCAGGACGGGCTTTCAGCACTTCTTCAACCCTGGGCAGGATGGCTTTGTTCACAATGGGACGCAGACCGATTTTATCCACATTCACTTCCGGGATCATGACTTTCATGTCGCTGAGCAGCATTTTCAGGACAAAATAATTCACCGGATGTCCGTCGATCTGCTTCTGTTCCACCTCTTTTATGACAGCTGCCCCATGCATGGGATACAGCACCTTATCTCCCACCGCAAACATCCTACGCCCTCCTTATATACAAAGTAGATACACCATCAACAACTATATATAGTGTAGCACAGGAATTGAGCAAAGTCAAAATTTTATTATTATAAACCATTTGGTATTGCAATGTCAACTGTTTGATATAGAAAAATCGGCTGTCTTTCGACAGTCGATTTTTTCACATTGTGCGATGTTCTTCCACGTACTCCCGGATCCGCTGGAGCCTTTCATCCGTCGCCGGATGATCGGACAGCATGCGGCCAAAGAAGCTCAGCCGGGGGTTGTGGTACATGTCGTCGATTTTGGCCAGACCTTCGTACAGTTCCGGCCCCAGGCCGATGTGGCAGGCATAATCATCCGCCGCATATTCATCCTGTCGGGCACAGTACCGGTTAAACAAAATCAGCGGATACGTCAGCACCCAGTTGCCGATCTGCAGGAAGAAATTCATGATCAGAGCAAAGAACCCCAGGACCCACCCGATGAAAGGGATGAACTGGAGCACCGTGATGATCATCAGGACCATCCGGTAGCACCAGAAGGCCACCCGGTTGGCCAGGGTCATGCCCCACAGGAGCAGCAGCTTCCAGGTGTGTCCCTTCTGCAGGTGCCCCATTTCGTGGGCCAGCACCCCGGACAGCTCATCCACGGTGAAATACCGGAACATGGGCTCATTCACCACGATGTTGTTGTCCCCCAACGCACAGGCGTTGATGGACTTGTCGGGGTTCACATACAGATGGAATTTTTCTCCCTCCAGACCGCCCCGCGCGATGATGGGCTGCAGAGCCTGTTCCAGTATGGCCCGGTATTCCCCTTTCGCAGGTTTATAACCGCTGAAGAAGATCATGAGCCGCTGGAACGGGGACAGTTGCATCAGGAGTCCGGGCACCAGAATCAAAAAGCTCATGAGCCAGTAGGAATAGCCGGGGTTGTCATTCAACTGCTGCAGGGTAGCCGGATCCAGGAAAGGACCGAACACCAGCATGGCAAAGGGACTGTAGACGGAAAGCAGAATGAAATTGACGAAATAAGACGCCACCATCAGGATGACAGTCTTCACGCCGCTCCCTCCTTATTTCCCATATTCCTCTGCCAGTTTCTTGAACAGGGGCAAAGATTTTTTGATGGTATCATAACTGATGCAGTAAGAAGCGCGGAAATAGCCGGGACAGCCGAAATCCGTCCCCGGTACCAGGAGCAGATCGTACTTCCTGGCCCGTTCACAGAAGGCGTAATCATCCTCTTCCAGGCATTTGGGGAACAGGTAGAAGGCACCCTGGGGTTTCAGCACCGTGAAACCGGCTTCTTTCAGGCCTTTGTACAGCAGCTCCCCGTTCCGGCGATAGGGTTCCACATCGGAAGGTTTGCCGGCGCACCGGGCCACCACCAGCTGCCACAGGGAAGGCGCGTTCACATGGCATTCCACCCGGGCCGCCCCGGCAATGGCGCCGAACACCTTGTTGAAGTCCGCCACTTCACCGGGAATCACGATATACCCGATCCGTTCGCCCGGCAGGGAGAAGGATTTGCTGTAGGAATAGCAAACCAGGGTATCCTTGTAATACAGGGGGATATAGGGAACCTGGATATCTCCGTACACGATTTCCCGGTAGGGTTCATCGGAAATGATGAAGATGGGATGGCCGTATTCCTTTTCCTTTTTGTCCAGGATGGCGGTCAGGGTCTTGATGGTATCTTCAGAATACACCACGCCGCTGGGGTTGTTGGGAGAGTTCACGATGACCCCTTTCGTGTGGGGTGTCACCAGTTTCTCAAAAGCATCGAAGTCGATCTGGAAGTCTTCCGTACGGGCAGGCACCACTTTCAGGCTGGCACCGGTGGATTCCACGAAGCACCGGTATTCGGGGAAAAACGGAGCAAAGGCGATGAATTCATCCCCCTCTTCGGCCAGGGCCTTGAAGCAGATGGTGATGGCAGCCGCAGCACCGCTGACCATGAACAGGTTGGCTCCTGTGAAATGGGTGCCAAAACGGCGGTTGATATCCTTGGCCAGGGTTTCCCGTACCTGGGGATTGCCCGGTGCCACCGTATAGCTGTGGATGGCCTGAGGCGGCAGCTCATTCATGATATCGATGACGGCCTGTTTGATGTATTCCGGAGCCGGCACATTGGGGTTGCCCAGACTGAAGTCGCAGATATTCTCCGCGCCCACTTCCCTGGCCCGCTTCTGGCCGTATTCGAAAATGGTGCGGATGGTGGATTTTTTCGAACCCAGTTGGTACATTTTTTCATTAACCATGGTATCACCTGATTTTCTGAGAGTTAGTCTTATTATATCACAAAAAGGGACCATCACTTCCGTGACAGTCCCTCAATTTCATCAGCCCAGCAGAGCCTTCACCATGGCGTTGACCCGTTGGCCCGTTGCCTGGCCCTTGGTCTGTGCCATGACCGTCCCCATGACCTTGCCCATATCCTTCATGGATTTGGCACCGGTCCTGGCGATGGCATCTTCCACGATCTTCTTCAGCTCATCGTCACTCAGTTGTTTCGGCAGGTACTTCTTCAGTACGTCGATTTCCTGCTGGTTCTTTTCAACCAGATCCGGACGATTGGCATCCTTAATCTCTTTGATGGTATCTTCTCTCTGCTTAACTTCCTTCATGATGACAGCCAGAACAGCACTATCATCCAGGTTGGTCTTTTCGTCTATTTCCTTATTCCGAATGGCAGCCCAGACCATACGCAAAACGGCCAGCCGAAGCTTGCCGTTTTCCCGGTCTTTCATGGCTTGCTTCATATCGGTTTGCAGAAGTTCTCGTAAAGACACGTTCTACGCCCCCAAATCAAGTCCTAAAAGATTATCTGGATTTGCGTTTTCTTGCAGCTTCAGACTTCTTTTTCCGTCTTACGCTGGGTTTTTCATAATGTTCGCGTTTCCGCACTTCGGACAGAACGCCAGCTTTCTGCGTAGCGCGTTTGAAACGGCGCAGAGCGCTGTCCAAAGATTCGGTTTTGCCAACTCTGATCTCAGTCATCTATATCCCTCCCTCCACGATCTCTTTCGGGAAGTGTAATTTAACATTAACACTTTGTTATTATACCGTAAATATGGAAAGGTTGTCAATAAAAAATTCTCAGCACGGAGGCCAGCCCAGCTCCTTGCCGCCCAGGATGTGGAAGTGCAGATGAGGGACGCTTTGTCCGCCCCAATCGCCCGTATTCACCACCACTCGGAAGCCGTGTTCCTCAAGACCCAGCTTCTTCACCAGCTCCGGCAGGATTTTCTTTACGTGGACCAGGATATCAGGGGATGCCGTGAGGATGTTTTCCGTGTGTTCCTTGGGAATCACCAGAACATGCACCGGTGCACCCGGATTCAGGTCATTGATCACGATCACCTTGTCATCTTCATAAACTCGTTTGCTGGGGATTTCCCCGGAAATGATTTTACAAAATACGCAGTCTGTCATTCGTCTCACCCCCTGTCACCAATATACTATTTTATTATAGCACCCTTCAGCCCGTCCTCAAAGATACTTTCCAGCCGAACGGCAGAAATTTTTCCTTTCCACTCTTCGTCGCTGGGGGCATAGACCCGCACATAGCCGGGGGTCAGGCCTTCCCAAAGGCCGTTATCCTTGTTGCGCCGTTCCCACAGCACAGAAGACTCCGTGCCCAACTGGGCTTCCCGGTAGGCCAGGTTCCCTTCCTGGTCGATGGCTTCCAACCGGTGCACCCGTTCCTGCTTCTCTTTGTTGGAAAGCTGGCCGGGCATGGTGGCTGCCGGTGTCCCCTTCCGCTGGGAATAGGGGAAGATGTGGATCTTGCTGAACCGGCACTGCCGGATGAAGTCCAGGGACTTCTGGAAATCTTCCTCCGTTTCGCCGGGGAAGCCCACGATCACGTCCGTGGTGATAGCCACGTTGGGCACCAGGCTGCGGATTCGCTGCAGCAGCTGGGCGAATTTGGCCGTATCGTAGGGCCGGTGCATCCGGGCCAGGGTGGCGTCACAACCGGCCTGCAGCGGTAGATGGAGATGGGCGCACAGCCGGGGATTTTCCACCATCAGCTTCAGCAGCTCGTCCTCCACTTCCACGCTTTCCAAACTGCCCAGCCGGAACCGAGGCACGCCGGGTACGGAGAGGGCCGCCTTCACCGCGTCGGAAAGCCGGGGACCGCCGGGGATTTCCTTGCCGTAACAGCCCAGGTGAATGCCGATGAGCACCACTTCCTTGTAGTTTTCCGCCGCCAGCCGGGCCACTTCCTCCTTGATGTTCTCCAGGGAGCGACTGCGCAGATGGCCCCGGGCATAGGGAATGATGCAGTAGGCGCAGTACTGGTCGCAGCCTTCCTGGATCTTCAGGAACGCCCGGTTCCGGCTGGCATCCACCGCCGCATCCAGTTCCTCGAACCCACTGCCCACGGGCAGATCATGGACGGCGTTGATGGGGGCATCCGCAGGGTCTTCCCCCAGCCGTTCCCGCACCAGGTCCACCACCCTGCTCCGATCCTGGTTGCCGATGAGCAGATCCACCCCTTCGATGTGGGCCACTTCGTCCGGCGCTGCCTGAGGATAGCAGCCGGTGACCACGATCAGGGGCTTGGGATCCTTCCGGGCCGCCCGGTGGATGATCTTCCGGCTCTTGCTCTGCCCCATGTTGGTCACCACACAGGTGTTGATCAGGTAGATGTCCGCATCGTCCTCGAACCCTACGATTTCAAAGCCTGCATCCCGGAACAGTTTTTCCATGGATGCCGTATCCGACTGGTTCACCTTGCACCCCAGTGTATAAAAAGCGATTTTCTTCATGCTTGTCTTTCCTTAGCCTCCCAAATTGCCTGTTTCGTACATAATGGCCGTCAGTGTGGCCAGAGCCGCCGTCTCCGTCCGCATGATCCGGGGCCCCAGGCTCACCGAATGCCAGCCCAGCTGCTGGGTCAGGGCAAATTCGTCTTTGGAGATGCCCCCTTCCGGACCGATCAGGAAGGCGATGGATTTTGCCTCCCTGTGGGCCCCCAGCACCTCCCGGATGCCCCGGGTGTCCTCCACTTCATAAGCCACGATCTTCAGTTGGGCCGTACAGGTGCTGACGATATCCCTGAAGCGGGCCGGCAGGGCCACCTGGGGGATGATGTCCCGCTTGCTCTGCTTGGCCGCCGCTTCCGCGATTTTCTGCCACCGCTGCTGCTTTTTGGCTGCCCTGGCCGGATCCACCTTCACCACCGAATGGTCCATGATGGCCGGGCGGATCTCCGTGACCCCCAGCTCAATGGCCTTCTGGATCACCCATTCCAGTTTGTCCTGCTTGGGCAGGCCCTGGATCAGAGTCACTTTGACAGAGGGTTCGTGGCTTTTTTCCAGGGTTTCCACCAGGGCCAGATCCACCCGGTTTTCCCCGAAGCCGGTGATCTCCATCACCGCCGCCACCTGGTCCAGGCTCACGATCTGGAGCTGCTGCCCCAGCTTCATCCGCAGCACATGGGTGATGTGGTGGGCGTCCTGCCCGTCGATGAACATGGTTTCCCCGAAATCCCGGGGTACAAAGAACCGGTACACGTCAGCCTTCCTTTCCCATGGTCACGGCGCACCAGCCCGCCTTCCGTTTCACATCCAGGAAGGTAAAGCCGTTTTCCCCGGCCACTTTCTCCACATCCGGCAGCCGTTCCTCGATGATGCCGCTGGCCAGGAACCGGCCGTTTGTACGCAGCTTCACCGCCACTTCCGGCAGCACCAGGATGATGATGTCCGCAATGATGTTGGCAATGATCAGATCCGCCTGGCCGTCGGTACCGTCCAGCAGGTTCCCCTGGTTCACGGTGATCCGGTCGCTGAGCCCGTTCTGGGCAATGTTCTCCCTGGCCACTTCCACGGCCTTTTCGTCAATGTCCACCGCATGGATGGTTTTGGCTCCCAGAAGCGCTGCAGTCATGGCCAGGATGCCGCTGCCGGTGCCCACGTCGAACACATCACAGTCCGGCGTCACCAGCTCTTCCAGCCGCTGGATGCACATGCTGGTGGTGGCATGGGTGCCGGTACCGAAAGCCATGCCCGGATCCAGGGCAATGACCTTTTCGTCCCCCTGGGGTTCGTAGGTCTCCCAGGAGGGCTTGATCACGATTTTCTTCCCCACTTTGGTGGTGTGGAAGTACTGTTTCCAGGTATTGGCCCAGTCTTTTTCGCTGATTTTCCGGAACAGGGTGGGTCCGAAGCGGAATTTGCCGATCCGGCCCTCGATCACCTGGAGTCCTTCTTCAATGGCGTCCAGTTTTTCCTGGAGCTGGTCGTTTTCCGGGTAATAGGCAGAAACGGTGACCACTTCCGTATTTTCCTGATGGGGAATGTCGCACAGTTCCCAGGTGGCGCTTTCCCGCAGCTGGTTCAGCAGCAGCGGGTCTTCGATCTCCACCCCGTTCCGGGCCCCTGCGTCCCGCAGCAGGTCCGCCACTGCTTCCACCGCTTCATGGGTGACTTTGATGCTCACTTGCAGCCAAGATTCCATTTGTAATGCTCCTTTGTACAGATATCGTTTTATTATACCATAAACGGGAGCCTGAAAACATGGTTTCGGGCTCCCGTTTTTACCGGTTCTCTGTTCAGTTGAATCGGATGTACACTGCCTTCAGGTCTTCCAGCCCCAGGCCCATTTTCTGGAACCCGGTGTAGAGGGCAGCTTCGGACAGTTCTTCGTTTTTCTTCGGGTCCCCTGCTTCCAGAAGCTGACGGGCTGCTGCATCCACTGCATGGATGTTGAAGGAGACGCCGTTGTACACCAGCCGGTAGCTTCCATCCCCGCCCGGCAGGGTCAGGGTGGTGGTGTATTCCCGGTGCTGGGTCTCAGGCTGATCCGGTTCCGGCAGCCGCATGCCGCTGGGGGTGATCTCCACCTTCTCCGGCATGCTTTCCACGTCAAAGGTTCCGTAGTTGGTCACTTTGCCGTCCAGCACTTTGAAGAAGGGGATGGATTTCTTTTCCCGGTACCAGGTCCGTCCACCGTCCCGGTGTTCTTCTTCCCCACGGAAATCGTCCATGGAAGGTTCTTCCACTTCGCCTTTCCCTTCGGGCACCGGATTGGGTTTCTCCGGGGTGATGTCCGGCTTCACCGGTTTGTCCACCGGAGTGATGGTCACCGTGGCATCCCCGCCCAGGATGTTGTAGTTCTTCAGGAAGTCCAGGTACTGGTTGGTGGTCTCCGTGGTGAACTCATAGCGCCCGGGAGCGTTGGTGTAGGAATTGTTGTCCAGGTAGGCGTTGCCGTAGGACCCGTAGTTGAACTTCAGGTCGGATACGTTCTTTTCGTCCCCGTTGGTGAGCCCCTGCACCCCGGACGTAGTGAACTTCACGGTGCCAAAAGGCGTGGTCACGTCTTTGGTGTCCACGTAAAGATCGACCCGGTTCAGCTGCTCTTTGCCGACAGTACCCGTTTCAACCTTATAGTTCTGCAGTTCAGAGGTATAGTCGGCTTTGATTTCATATCCGCCATCTTTCACATCATTGGTCCGGGTCCCGTTCTCCACCAGCGCATCAGATTTCACAGAAATGTTCAGCGCATCCCTGATTTTATCTGCATCATCGCCATTAACGGTTTTCTTATCGCTGTCTTTCACGTGGAAAGAAGCAGACTTGTCCAAATCCGCCTTGACACCGGTTACATCGCCATAGTCTTTGCTGCCGCCAGTGGTATCGATGACCAGAGTGGCCTTGTCAAGGGTCACATTAGACGGATTGACCGTTACATCATAGTCCCCCAAATCTGCAGTCTTGGCCACATCCAACTTATACCCACCTTCTTGTACGTTGTTGGTATGAGTATCATCTGTATAGGCTTGCGTTGCATAAGTTAAATTCAGATTTGCCAGCAGTTTGGCCGCATCATCGCCATTCACCGCATTTTTGAAGTGGCTGGTATAATTCTTATCCACCGTACCATAGGTAGTGGTCACTTTATCTGTATCCACTACAGCTTTGGCTTTGGTCAATGTTTCCGTACCAGCAACCCCACGCTTTACGGTATAGTTGGTGATGGTATCCGCAAATTTTGTATCAATGGCATAGCCGCCATCTTTCACATGGTTGGTCTTGTAAGTCCCATCAGCATTTTTGATCAGAGCTTCAGAGGAAGTCGTCAGCCCCATTTCCTTCATCAAATCAGCTGCCTTATCTCCATTCACCACAGAAGTGGCTTCATCCCGGATATGGGCAACTCCTTCCACATCGTTCTTGACACCCTGCCAGTCACCATAGACCTTGCTATTGCTGTCCGTGTCGATGACCAGTTCAGCTTTATCCAGATACACTTTCTTCGGGGCACCGATCACAATATTGTAGTTGGTCAAATCACCGGAGGCAGTAGTTTCCATGTCATAACCAGCAGCAGATGCATTCTGGGTGTGAGTTCCATCGTCCTTCAATGCTTTGGAAACATCATTGGTTACTGTGACCAGCTGATCGATGGTCTTGCCATCTTTATTGGTGGCATCCGCCGTATCTTTGGTGTCTCCATTGGCAAATCCGGACAGATTGTAAGCGGTCTTGGCATCTTCCTGGACTTCCGTGGCCTGACCATAGATCCGATGGATATCTTCCGGGTTCACTGTCAAATTGACTTTGTTCAAGGTGACGTTGGAATCGTTGACCTTCACATCATAATCATTATAGGTCAGAGAGCCATTGGCCTGGACTTTCAGATCATATCCGCCATCTTTTACATTGTTTGTATGAGTATCATCCGTATAGGCATCGGTGGAATAGGACAGCTTCAACTGTTTCAGCAGGTCATCTGCATTATCTCCATTGACTGCCTTATTGAAATGGCTGGTATAGCTGGTATCGACTTTACCATAGTCCGTGGTCACTTTGTCCGTGTCCACCGTAGCTTTGGCCCGTTCCAGGGTGACTGTGGAATCCTTGATTGTGACATCATAGTTCTTCAGTTCCTTGGTATTGTCTACATCCAGGGTATAGCTGTCATAAGCCTTCCCATCGCTTGTGTACTTCACATGATTGGTCCGGTCATACGTCCCGTCCCCATCGTTGTCCTGATAGGCATCGGTCTTATACGTCAGTCCCAGATCAGAAAGCAGTTGATCCGCATCATCTCCGTTCAGAGCTTTTGTAGAATCATCCAACTTGCTGGTATAGGATTCATCCACCGTACCATAGGTAGTCGTCTTCCCATCCGTATTCACGGTGAGCTTCGCCTTGCCCACTTCAATAATCCCGGTGGTGGTCAAATCGTAGTTGTCAGCGATATTGACTTTATGTCCCTCAGTGTCAGTAATTGTCAGGTTATCAAAGGAAACAGAGTCCTCATAGGTACCATAGTCAGCCGTATTCCGGCCTTTCTGATTGTCCGTATATGCACTGTCGGATTTGACGGAAGTATCATAGGTGACCGTACTGCCCTTGGCGATATTGGTCTGGGTATCCGTCCAGTTCTTGATTGTGCCGTCCGTATCGCCATAAGTCTGGGTTCCAGTGCCGGTAATGCTGGCCGTCCGTTTCACGATTTCCAGGGTGGCATTTTCGTTTTTGAGCACATAGCCATCCTTAGCGGTAGCGCCGTTCAGATTGACATTCAGGTCATAAACGGCATTTTTTCCATCAGCCCCACTCTTTTCAGTGGCTGCGTGAGTCCCGCCCGTACGGGTAGCCGTACCGACAGCGCCATCTGCACCATCTTTTCCTACACTGGTTACGGTGATGCTTTGCCCTTCAGGGACGGAAATATAGTTGGTATATTCTTTTTCCTGGAAAGCATCGGTGAACTCGTTGACATTGTGGAGATTTCCGTCCACCCCGGTAAATTCTTCCCGGTTCATCATATAGCCCGGAAGTTTCTCAGTCACATCATCCCCGTATGTTTTGACCTGGTCTTCCACATAGAGGGTTATGGTGGGCGTAGTCTGGAAGATGAACTTGTTCTTATCGGAACCATTGGCCGCAAACTTGGTGGAATCCGAAGTCCACTGGGCATCTGTTCCGCTGTTCAGGTTCTTTCCGAAGGTATTTTGTTCCGGGGAAGCGCTGTAGATTTTCCATTTGCCCTGGGTATCGATAGCCTTTGTGCTAGTGGTCTCATTCTTGAATTTGCTCTTTTTCCCTTGGGCATCAATTACTACAGCATCTTTGGCCGCACTGGCTGCTTTCAACACACCGCCGTTGGTGTTCTGTCCATTGTAATCCACTCCCTTGCCCAGGGTGATGGTGCCTTCGGTGCCGGTGGAGGTCAGCTTGATTTTACCGCCTTCTCCGTCTGTCCGGGAGGTGGTGGTTCCACTTGGATCCGTAGAAGCATTGACTTCAATTCCATGGACAGTAAGATTGCCATAAGACTGGATTGTTACGTTGTCCAGATAATCCTTAAAGGAAGCGTCTGCATTTCTCGTAGCTTCTACATTGGTACCGCCGGAATGGATTTCGCCACCTACGGTTACCTCACCACCATTGATATATACACCATGATCGGCATAAATAGTACCATTATTGTATTTTGTTGCAGTATTTTTGGTGTTGCCGGTAGTCACAGAACCAGAACCAGCATCAATCTTGACCGTATCCAGACCTACAGATTTCCCAAGATCCCCCTGGAGGGTGACTTTGCCCCCGTCCGTCTTGATATTCAGGCTGGAGTTGTACAGGTTGGTTTCCTGGACGAAGCCTACGGTGGTTCCCCCATCGATGGCGGCATCATCCCAGGCATTGTTGTTGCCATAGCCCACGGTCAAAAAGGGAGAGCTATTGTCCGGCTGTCCGCCGCCACTCCAACTGGACCACTTGGTATAGCCATAGACCTGTTCCCCATAATTGGACTTTTTAAGAGATGGATTTACAATCTAAGTGCAACAGCTCCTAGACAACCAAATTAAAATGACAC